>Ga0335072_10000216_pt1 | contig 125390 bp, 128 predicted proteins | sample Lox_Sample_21_FD_206725 | JGI IMG/M metagenome (GOLD analysis project Ga0335072, IMG submission 206725) | Soil microbial communities from Loxahatchee National Wildlife Refuge, Florida, United States - Lox_Sample_2.1 | ecosystem: Environmental > Terrestrial > Soil > Wetlands | place: USA...
ATGCGCGCCGGCATGTGGACGGTATTGAATCTTGTCTGCTGCTGAGCGCACGGCCTCAAAATGCGCGAGGCTTGGGGCTAATCGGCTTAATCAGCCATATTGCAGGACCCGTGGAGATTCCCTTAATGTGCGCAAATACTTTCCCGCTGCATTCCCCTTGGCTTGTTCCCCCGTATCCGCAACGCCACTGCACGTATTTCCTCGTCCGTGCTCAGGGGTGATGAGTAACGATAACGCGGCGATCTTTCTTTTCCATCGCCCGGTCCTGAAGCTATAACGAGAATCATGGCCGAGCACCGTTTGGAACGACATTTCTGTCGAGCTCGGCGAGGCTAAAGGTTCGAGCAAGTTGTTCTCAATCAGTTGGCGGCTCTGATTCGGCGCAAGGTCGTTTAACCGACTGTCTGAGACATCGATTGAAGTCGAAAGAAGAGTACTAGGCAAAGTGAACGGCCTCAAGGACCAGGTGCATGGAATGTTTCACAATAAGCGCGTATTTGCTGGCCGTTCAAGACGTAGGTGGGCAAAAGAAAATTCCGACGGGTTTCGGAGACCATAATGGCAAGAATTGGCCGCTCCTTAGCTGTATAAAGTGATCCATGACAGACGAGGATCGGAATGGTATGAACTTCATCCCAGCTTTCTTCGACTATGAGGAGAGATCGGCTTCGTTGAGATTCTTTGCATCGCCTACCTCAGAAGGCCGACTGTACTGATAGTTTCTGGAACCCAGCGGCATGAAAAGCATTCGCCCACATGCGTTCCCAGAAATTCTCGTTCGCATCTCTTGAGTAGGTAAACTCTCAATCGCTTCATGCCTATTATATGCTTCAAGCAGTAAGGGATCAAAATTTGTATTGCGAACTGTTTATGGTGCATGAAGTGTGATCTCTACGCCTACTGCAGAAGTGAAAGAGCGCTCTCAGCGGGTGAATTCCTAATGTTGCGCAGCCATTGCAGAATTGGATTGCAGCTCTGAAAAGCCAAATCATATATGCAGTGTATGTTCTTGGACCTACGAAATATCGTTCTGTAATTCAGCCAGCATCCCCAGATTGTGGCTGGATGCAGAACGTCTTGCCCTACATCAAGCCCTAAGCCTTTGATACTCCCTGGACATATCGGACTTTCAGATTTCACAATCACCGAAGTCAGCTCGCTCGGCAGGCGGCTGACTACAGTAGTCTCAAGGCTCCATAGCGGGATCTTCAACGTGGTGATTGTACTACCGTTTGGTGGACGACGCCCAAGCCATACTACTCACCACTGGGATGTTACTACAAGCTCCTACAGCATCGCCGAGTTCTTGTAGAAATAACGGTCCGGCTAAGTACTTAAATTCATATACCACTCCCCAGTGGTTAACACTTCGGCGATACGGCCAGTCTATCCGAGTTTCTGCTGACCACCACTTTCAGTAAAAGTAAAGTTGGTACCTGCGCGTGATCTAACTTTCAATGCCAAGTAGAATTGGTCAAACCGAGGCTGTCAAAAGCACGCATTCACTTGAATTTCAAAGCATTGGAACACGATCACGATCTCACCACAGCAGAGAGTTCCATCAGCATGCTGAAGCCACTTTGCGTTGTATTGCTCTCGACTAGAGCCGCAAGGCCGTTCATATTTGTCTCTAAGTCTGGTTGATTTAAAACCTTGGTATTCCCATGCCTCTTGCGCTTACTCCGCAGTCCTCTCTGGCAAAAGAAAAATGCGAGAGATCTCCACTCCAGTTCATTATCCGACAATAGCATCTTATTTTCCGGACAGCGGCCAATTTTCCGCACTCTATGGTGCGATTGGCGGGTTTAAAGCGCCAGAAGGAATCAGGCTTGGCCTCAGCGAACCGCTTATCTTGTTCAAACTTCAAAGCATGGGTCTTGTTGTCTGCGCATGCATAGAAACTTACTTTTGCAAGTCTTAAGTATTAATCCGATCTCTTAGGGGCAGTGTGCATACCTTACTTTCAAATATCCTTGACCTGCAACAAGAAAAGCACTCATTGTGGATCTTGACAGAGTAGCGGACTACATTATCGGATGCTTCGTATATCCACTACTTGATCTTTTCCTTGAATATCACTGGAAGCCAGCAGAATGTACATTAACCCCAGTAAAAAATACCCGGAGAACTTTATCTGGAATTGACGATTATGGTAAGCCGACCGCCATTTCAACGGAAAAGGAGTTGGAGCTGCATCCCGGTGTGTATCAACACCCGTATTAACCATTTCCGTACTCTCATACACCTTGATCATTCCAGTTGGTGCCAGTAGAGTTGAATTTGAGCAGAGATACAAAATATCTTAAGCCAGAGTCTGCTACCGTTGAAGTAACCTTTTTCCTTTTCATTCACTCATGACGTCGCTTAATGAGCAAGCCCACCTAACAGTTCGTCGTATCTACTCTTCCAACATTTGGTTAGGAGAAAAACAGATTAATTACTATATAATGACTATTTTTGAAGTCTCTTTGGGCTTTTGTCTCGCTCCAAACTCCTCCGAATGGGAGATCTTCACCCACGTGTCGATCTTTCCCCATGTTTCTTGACCCTACGTCGTGGCGACGTCTACTCCATGGGTTATTATCGTCCGTACACTAATACCCATGAACTCCACTTATCTCACGAGCCTGAACGGGTAGAAGTCCGAGAAGTTCCTAATTTTCATGTTATAAACGCTAAATACTTCACTCATATTATGTTCGCTTTCCCTTCGCCAAGTCCATAATTGCTCGAATACTTTACATCCAATCAAGGCGCTTGAAGACAAGCTTACAATGGAACACCAAGATGACAGTCAGAAAGGCAGCCCTCCAGACGAGGAGAAACCTCAGACCATTCATACGGAAGGAATGTCGCAGGATGACCCTTCGCACCACCGCAAATGGAAGATCTCGCGGTCTGGCGACGGAGATGTCGCCATGGGACTATTCCAGACGCCATCCGAGCTGCACGAGCCCGTGTCAGCGAAAGAGCTGCGTCGCCTGGAGCGCAAAATCGACTTCACGATCTTGCCGTACCTCGCAGTTTGCTATGCCTTCTTCTACATCGACAAGACGACGCTGTCGTACGCGGCCATCTTCGGCATCCGCACCGACCTGCACCTCGTCGGCACGCAGTACAACTGGCTGTCGAGCGCCTTCTACTTCGGTTTCCTGATCTGGGCCGTCCCGACAAACTTCTTGCTGCAGCGCCTACCCGTCGGCAAGTACCTGGGCAGCATGATATTCATGTGGGGCTTATTCCTCATGCTGCAGGCCGCGTGCAACAGCTTTGCGACGCTGACCGTGTTGCGCGTGCTCGGCGGTATGGCGGAAGCCGTCAGCGACCCAAGTAAGTAGCAGCGCGAGCGCTGATCTCGCTAATGCTCTGTCTGTGTCTAACTGTCGCTAGGTTTCATGCTCATCACCAGCATGTGGTACACGCGTCGGCAGCAGCCGGTGCGGATCGGGTTGTGGTACACGGCCAATGGATTCGGTATCGCGATGGGTGGACTGCTGGGTTTCGGCATCGGCCACATCCGCGGTGCGCTGCCGTCGTGGAAGTACGAATTCATCGTCATCGGCACCCTGTGTTGCTGTTGGGGCATTGTTATGTTCATCATGCTGCCAGACAACCCTGTCACCGCTAAAGGTTTCACCGACCGCGAGCGCCGCATCGCTATTGAGCGTCTCCGTGAAAATCAGACCGGTGTTGAGAACAAGCACTTCAAGATGTACCAGCTCAAAGAGTGTCTCTTGGACCCAAAGACCTACCTGTTTTTCGTACTAGGGGTCGTCTGCAACATCCCAAACGGCGGAATTAGTAATTTTGGCACGTTGATCATAGAGGGTTTTGGCTTCTCTAAGCTGGTTACGACGCTTATGCAGATCCCGTACGGCACCATTATTGCGCTGAGCATCTTGTTATGTGTGTTCTTAAACGATTACACGGCGGCGAAGCGGAAGATGAACACCAGATGCTACTTTATTCTGCTATTTTTGTTGCCCAACATCGCGGGTGCTTTCGGGCTGAGATACGTGCCGACGGATCGCCATGTTGGAAGGCTGATATGGTAAGTCTAATTATGTCACAGTCGTATTTCGTGCTGATAGTCTCCTAGCTACTATTTGACCGGACCGTATAATGCTGCTTTTGTGCTTATCCTTTCGCTCAGCACTGCAAACACGGCAGGTCATACCAAGAAGGTCATCACCAACGCTATTCTCTTTCTTGGATACTGCACTGGCAACATTGCTGGGCCGTTCTTCTACAAGACGAATCAGTCGCCGACGTACAGAATGGGAATTTGGAGCATGATAGCTAGCCACCTCATCGAGTTCGCTGTTATCATCATCTTCAGATTCTATCTCAGCAGTCTCAACCACAAGAGGGACAGGGAACAGGGAGAAGATGAGCGAGAGGCGCACCTTGACGAGACAGCGTTTGGAGATCTGACTGATCGTGAGAACATGAACTTCCGATATGTATACTAAAGACGAACTATGGAGGTTTGGAAGTGGTAGGACCTAAAACAGCACATTGTAGACCGAATATGTCGATCACCTCCAATCTGAAAAGTCCTACCTCCCACTTTCTGGAAGGAGATGCATTGGCCCGAGTTACACGAAGTGGGGCCAAACTAATTAAAGCTATGGCAGCATGTAGTTATTCAAGCCACTGTCACCAAAAAGCACATTTTTGGCGAAGGTGAAAGTTTCCGCTAGGCACAACGCGACAGGGTAGAGCATAACGGCAGGCTAGTGGCGCAAGTTTTGGGCCGAAGGCGGGATGAAGGGGGTTCGAGGGGTGAAGAAGCAAGTGAAGCAGCTGCGGGAAAGACGGAGGCGTTGAAGAAACAGTGGCCGACAGCTGCTGACCCCTCTGTGCAATGACGACACAGCCGCCTTTCGATGTCTGATGGAGATACAATTGCGTCCATCTTGAGCATCCATTCAAAGCGGTGGGAAAACGGGAACCCTAGCTCGAAGGCGGGGGTATAGATACAGTAGAGCGAAGCGAAGCACGGTGCATTGCGTGAAAGGTGGTTTGCGGCGTGTTGGGACGAGGATTTGCTGCCATGCTTTGCCTGCTTCCTCTCGATCAAAGCTCCATAGTGTAATTTCCCACCAGAGCTTCCCGTCTAGCTTTTCTTCCCGTCAAGCAAGCTCTGTCGCGTCGCATATCTCTCTTTCAACACCCGTGATTCCGTCAATGGAGAAAAGCTCCATTGTACATACGCCACGGAAATACATGGCTCAGAATTGAGTCCGTCCTCTCCTTAACGCTTGCTGTCCTCGTGGTTAGAGGACGATCACGCATGGTCATGCAACCTTGTTGAGCGGGCGGGGAAAATAACACAGCTACATCACGCAGCTCCCGATCATTACACTGTCTTCTCTCCACCGCCACTCCCAGCTTTCCCTTCTTTCCAGCGTTGCAATCCGCTCTTTGATTGCTAAGATGGCGGCACAGGGTGAAGATGTGTATTGCACGGTATGATTTTCGACATATTCCCATTTCCATCTGATGTCTGCTGACATGACTGACTTACATAGCTCGTAATGAACGATGCATACCTGCCTGGTAAGTCTGAACAGTTCTGTCCTTGAGAATATGCTGTTAACACTTTGTAGGAGCTGCTGTTCTTGCACATTCGCTTCGAGATGCCGGCACGACCAAGAAATTGGCCGTCATGGTCACCTCAGATACTCTGTCTGCCGATTCAATAAGAGAACTACAAGTTCGTCGGCTTTTATTCACATGCTTGGTCTCTTGTCTAAATATATTCCATAGGAGCTCTTCGACATCGTCATACCAGTCGAGCGAATTGCCAACCCAAACCCGGCCAACCTATTCCTCATGGACCGGGGGGACCTCTTCTTCACCTTCACCAAAATTAACCTTTGGCGTCAAACTCAGTTCCGAAAGATCGTCTATATGGACGCAGACACAGTTGCTCTACGAGCGGTCGATGAGCTGTTCAACATCGACGCTCCTTTCGCGGCTGCTCCGGACATTGGCTGGCCCGACTGCTTCAACACAGGTTTGATGGTCATTACACCCAACATGGGCGACTACTGGGCATTACAAACTCTCGCCTCGTCTGGTGACAGCTTCGATGGAGCTGATCAAGGTTTACTAAACCAATACTATGCGCATCGACCGTGGCATCGATTGAGCTTCACATACAACTGCGCGCCAAATGCTGAATATCAATGGGAGCCTGCATACAGACATTACAAGAGCGACATCAAAGTGGTACACTTCATTGGAAAAGACAAACCATGGATAAAAGGACGACACGCTCTCAGCGGATCCGGAGTATACCGCGAGCTTCTCGGCAGGTGGTGGGCCGTCTATGACAGGCATCTCAAACCAGTTCGTCCTCTTTCTCTCACTTGACGCGAATCTAGCTGACTTGATTCAGGTTCAACAGTTTGTACCAGGCGAGTCCTTTACTCCACCGTCTACAACTATACGCCAACACGTCACTGGTGAGGCTACAGATGCATACGGTGGTTTTGCTCCAGAAGAACAAATTCCACTTCCACCTCCCACAGAAGTAGCCCCCGTCTTCACTCAGCCGCAAGCTGAAATTCCCATAGTGACTGTTGAACCACCGATTACAGAACCGGAAGTACAGCTTGAGGCATTGGATCAGGGCAAAGCTGAGCCATTACCGACACAAGAGCAACGACCATTCTCCGCTCCTCATGTGCAGTGGGATGCCACTAGGTATGACTTTGGGTGCACGAAACAGTTGCGAAAGCTAATGACCAGCTAGAACCGCGCCACCTCCAGAATCCAAACCTGAAGCGGCCAACTTCCCGAGTCAGCAATATGAGTTCAGTGAAAGCAAAGAACTCTTCCATCCACCGGCTTCCTATCCCGAACCACCCAAAGATATGTGGTATGAAATTCCAAAAGAGAAACCTAAACCAGAAGACAAACCAAGGCCAATCTTCCCTTGGGAGATCGAACACCATCAGGCCAAGCCGACTCGTGTTTTTGCAGACGACTTTCCTTTACTTCCGCCACCGCCCATACCGACAGCCACTGTTTCCAAGATAGCCACTGCTCCCAAGGAACCAATCACATCCACGGTTGCGGAGGCTTCTGATATCGTCGAACCCATTGTGTTCACGCCTCAACCGAACGCTTGGGATAATGTCCAGAGCATTGAACGCTATGTCAGAGCAGTTATGGATGCTCAGTCCAGGCGATCGAAACCTTCAGTTGTAGGCCGACCTCCTACTGAAGATATCACATCGTCCTCGACTATTACGGCAGGAAGACGAGAATCACTAATTCTGACAGACTTTCCAACTGCCGATGATAGGCCGAGTTTGCCCGTCACACCAGCACCTATCAGAAGACCTACATTCTGGGGAAATGAAAGGGATGAGGAAGGCAACTTGCCAAGCGCTGAAGGTGTTCCGGACCAAGCGGATTGGGTATGTCCTCAATGCGGTTTTGTTGCTTCGAGTCCTGTTGCTTTCTATCGCCCGCGTAACCCGTCTTCCACTGTCACATCTGTCACGCGCCCGCAAGCCCATCGTTCTTCATCATCTGATTATGCGCCGCTGCCTTCATATCTAAGATTCCACCGAACAAGTTCCTCGAGCCAGTCCGGCATCTCTTCTACGTCTACGGCGGTTGCACCCTCAACCTCGACCGTGACAGCGTTTGCAAAAGACGTTCCGGTGTCCTCATCAGCGGTGCAGTCTGCGGTGATCTCCCCGGAGGAAGAAAGTCTCGGGCGAGGTGGGCCGGTTCTTGATGTGCCAGCGGAAGATACCAAACCCGCCATTGAACGCAAATTATCTTCAGACATCTGACGAAATCTGAGCTGACTGATTTGGTGATCAAGAACCCAGAAGAGAAACTCGAAGAGCTGCGCCGTAGCTCGCTTGTCGAATTCGAACACCTTAAGGCCGCACAGACGGCGGTACGAATACTGTCGAACAGAGACATGCCCGAGCATTCTGGCATGCCAGGCAAACTTGACGGGCAAGATGACGAAGTTCCGTCCTTCACGCTTCCGGAACAGGTCCATCGCACTTCTGGTGGCGGTAACGGTGCTACGTCTTATATTGCCATGATGGCAGACCCAGCAGATGGCGATCAGCCAGCATACAACACAACAAAATTTCCCACCCGCACACGTATGGAATCCAGTGAGCTTTCTCCTTCATCTCAATTTCCTCCGCAAACAGGCTCTGTCAGCACAGTTACAGAGGAGGCAGAGATCCAAGGGCAAGCGACAACGACTGGAAACCCTATATTCAACGAACCAGATTTTAACCCTCTCGGTGAAGGCACCTAAGATCTCGGAAAGAATCCAGGAAACCTCTCAGCCGAAGCTACTGGAGAGTCAGACACTCTCGATCCTACCCAATGATGACTTGTACAGCCCGTCAATCCATCACATCACTGAACTTTCTCATTTCGACTTTTGCTGACGACTTGTTCTTTGGAGAACATAATAATGTATGATCTGAACAGGCTGCTGCATGGAACGGTTTTGCTTTGCTTTGAGCATGGCTTGCATGACGCATTCGTCTTTGCTTTCATTGCATCGTTGCATTTTGACTGGCATTTGCTCGATCTTGAGCACCAACTGGGCAGATGACCGATGTGCAGATTGAATCATTGTGTCGAAAGACCATTGTACAATAGATTTAAGATTGTATTTTAGCAAAGACGGAGGGTCAAATTAATACAGGTCACGTCCACTCACAGCACTAGGTACTCTCTGCAGTTCATTCCAAACCATCCAGTCCAATTCCAACTCTTCTATTTATCGAAACCCATACCTCCTCTCCCTTCGGCAACGCCAAGCGCCAAATCAACCAAGCACCAAAACGCATCGATGTCCAAAGTTCTAGGTATTCTAACCCCTTCAGCTCCCTTTTCCAGCATTCTTACTACCGTCCTTCCACACTCTCCCTCTCTCCCATGTTTTCCTCCATCTCCAGCCGTCTTCGCACAATCCGTTACAACGCAGACCTCGAATCGCTCCCCGTCATTATCATCAAACAGCGCGGGCCACAGCGCCGCCGCAACGGCAAGCGGATCATGCAGCGGGGGGCCCTCATGCATCCCAAACTCATCATCATACGTGTGCGCAAAGAAAGCCAGAATCTCGCCGAACAGCGCCCGCAGCCTGGACGCTGGCCGCGCCGGCCGCGCATCCGCACCAGCACCAGCACCCGGCGCGCTCCCGCGCACAACGCGCACCACCGCCGGCGTGGCCAGCACCTGGTGGGTGACATCGAGCGGGACGAGGGTGGCGCGGCGCGCGACCGCGCGCGCGCCCAGCACCGCCGCCGCAGCCTCGGGGTCGACGTAGACGTTGAACTCGGCGGCGGGGGTGGAGTTGCCGAAGGCGGCGCGGGCGGCGGCGACGCGCGCGGCCAGCGGCGCGGCGGCCAGCGCGGCGGAGGCCCCGCGCAGCAGGCCGTGGCGGCGGAGGAGTGCGGCCGCGTCCGCTGCCGCGATGGTGCCCGGGAGGCCCGCTGGCAGCGCGCGGTGTAGCGTCGGTGACAGCGAAAGGGGCGTGGGCAGGCGGCCCAGTGGCGCGTGCGTGAAGAAGTTGCCCACTGCGCCGCCCATGATTGAGAGTCCGCGGAGGTGTGTGCTGAGGTGTGGGTACGTCGCGAAGAGCAGCGCTGTGTTGGTCAGCGCGCCGGTCGACACTAGCCACGCGGTTTCGGGGCGCTGCGCGCTAAGCGCCGTGTACATGGCATTGATGGCGGTGTTGTAGAGCGGGAGCGGTCTTGGTGGTGGCTCTGGGAGTAGAGTCGTGCCGTCGAGGCCGCTTGAGCCTGTGATGCTTGATTAGGAAATTCGTTTGATTGCTGCGAGAAGACACTGGCCTACCGTGAATCGCTTCGGCATGGACAGCATCTCTGCAGAAAGGTTTGGCTGCTCCTGGGTAAACCTGAATGTCATCACGGCCGATTGCTTTGAGGATGCTCAGAGTATTCCTCGTCGTGTTTTCGAGGGAGGCATTCCCATGGACAGTACTGACACCCAGAAGATTCAACCGAGGACATGATCCTGCCAGAAGAATAGCAAACGCATCCTAATGAAATTTCAGCCTTGCTCTTCACAATTGCAGACCTGTGCGTACATCGTGGCCTAATAGTAACAGTCAGTCAACATATATAACATGGGTTAAAGTGTGTGGTTGTGGTACCAGTATCACAATCGAGCCAAATTGGAATCCGTTCATCATCTTCACTACAATCCCATATCTTACGGCTCCTTTCGTAAGCAGCGTTATGGGTCTCTTCCATTTTGATGACGAGCTCAAAAGGGTTTCGCGCGCAATGCCGTTTAGTCCGGAGATCAGGAATCGGAACGTGTTCACTGCACGGCGGAATCCCGAACAAAAAGCAACGTCAGCTCTTCTCGTCGCTCTTAATTTTAAGTACGCTGCCGGCTTTCCAGTCTTTTCAATATTCTCGAGTTTGATTCCCTAAACAACAATGCATCTGTAGCCGTACAAAGACAACTTGTTTACCAGCAATTGAGGTGTGTTTGTATTGCTCCGAGCTCCCTTGTGTCATGGCATTCGGATACGCGTTCGTGGATCTGGATACAGATCAAAAAAACAGAAGGCGTGAACTTCTTGATCACTATGCCTTAGTGGCGCAAATCTCCTTTCTCGCCATTTTGGTTCTCATTAGAGTCTATTATCTCCTATCGTGGCTGGGTCGACAGTGTAGCTCCGCGGACGAAGAGGCAACTCCGAGCTCGCCGTATGTGAAGCATGAACGCATTGTGTCCTCATCTACGTGGGCAACCAAAATCAGAAAGAGTTGGGATCAATGGAGTTGGTGGTGTGGTGAACCGTTGATCAGTGGATGGGGAACGAAAGGAGAGTGGTTGTTGGGCGGAGTATGGCTGCTTTGGCTGCTTCTTCTCTGCCTCTTGCAAACGGCTCCAGGTGAGTTCAACCTGCCGCGCGCTGAACAGACTTGTTTACTGACGGCCTTTAGATTACCTTCATCTCACGAAACGCTTCGCAATCGTTGGGGCTTCTCAACTTCCATTTCATTACTTACTCGCCATGAAATCGCCGTATGCTCCAATTCAGATGATTACGCGCCTATCCCACGAAGAGATTAATATCGGTCACCAGATAATGGGACGTATCATCCAGATTCTACTCACTCTTCACGCCTGCTTTTACTTGAACTTCTACATCCTCAACAACCTCCTGGGAAAACGCATTCAGGACAAGGATGTCATTATTGGACTTACGGGAATCACCCTGCTCACCATTATGGCAACTTCAGCATTGAGTTTCCTGCGAAAGTGGAACTATAGAGTGTTCTACATAACGCACGTTGCCTTTGCGACAGCCTTTCTTCCGCTCATGTACTTCCATGTTTCACACATTCGACCATTCATTTGGGAAGCGGTAGCCATATACACATTCCATATCCTTCTACGACTCTTCAACGCACGGACACACACCGGAACAGTATCGCTTATCCCTGGAACAAATCTCATTCAAGTAACGGTCCCTCTGATTTCATCAACTTCGAAGTGGAAGCCGGGCCAACACGTCTACCTCTCACTCCCGACCTGGCGCGGTTCCGGGAAATACGGCCTTCACCGACTGCGTACGAATCCATTCACCGTAGCATCCTTGCCTAGGCACGATGGCCAGCTGGTACTCGTAGCACGAGCACTGAAAGGCAATACGCAACGCCTTGCTACTCTCGCCCGTTCCGCAGCAGCATCCGACGCTACAGCAGACGACAAAGTCGAGACGATGCCACTCATCCTCGAAGGACCATACGGAGCGTCATCGCGCTTGCCGGATTTCTCGCTTTTCGACCGTGTGCTCCTCATTGCGGGAGGTGTCGGCGCAACGTTCATCGTTCCGGTTTGGCGGCACATCCACTCCAACGAGGACTACCTGTCGAAGGCCGGAGATGTGCGCTTCGTGTGGGCGGTAAGGCGCTTAGCGGAGACCTCGTGGGTGTTTCCGCCTGGGCGTCCAGACGACAACAAGCATCTGGAAGGTGTGGACATCTTCGTTACCGGTCCACATGTGGCAGAGAGTGCGGCTGGTGCAAACGCGGTCAGTGAAGCTCGGGAGAGTATTGAGATGGCGCAAAGAGATAAACTTTTGAAGGAAGACGATGATAAATCACTTACCGCGAGAGGTATCACCGTGCGATACTCCAGGCCCAACCTGAGAGAAGTTGTGGATGAAGCGTTTCGCGGTCACGCAGAAAAGGTTGCGGTGCTTGTATGTGGCCCAAAAGGCATGGGAGACGGTGTAAGGAAGGAGGTCGGCAGATGGGTAAGAAAGGGAAAAGATGTTTACTGGCATGCGGAGATATTTGAGCTTTAGAGCAGAAACACCGTATCAATGGTACGAAAACTAATGGAGCTCAGAGTACGTGAAAGGCGCTGATTTGGCACATTATCCCTATGCCAGTGCTTCTCTATTACATCGAATGCGTGAAGAGTCTCAGCCGTCTATGATTCCCGCTTTCACACATATTCAGGAATCTATTGAGTTTGTTGTTCGATATTCCGGAGAGGAACATGCCTAGTTGGTAAGCGGGAGCCCGGAGTTCGTTTATGGAGGCCCCTGTCTATCGCCGGTTAGACCCGTCCAAGCTTCCATGGTACTAGCCAGCGCAGTTCCAACCGCCGACAATCAGCTTTCATCAGACGGCAGTCTCACACGACTACATCATTCTACGCCGAGCATGCTTTGTTGAAGTCTATCCTTGGTCCGCCATCCACAGCTACTTCGATCTTCACTCTAAAAGGCCCAGCTCTATCGTCGGACTTCCTTCAGCGCTCACTCCCCGCATAAGAAGCTGCCTGATAGCACGACGACAACGCTTCAATCATGGCAGCCAAAGCCGTTATTCCCTTTTTGGTGGCGATGATGCTACTAACTGGCGTCTGTAATACCCTTCTCACCAAATACCAGGTGCGTCCTTCTTTGCAAACGTCACAGCGCTGGCGTCGCCGAAGCTCTTATCTGTCATACTCCAGAAAGCTAACCTCCACAGGACATGCAATGCGTCCACGAATGCCACAACCCAAATCCTAAAAAGCGCGTCTACTTCGAGCAACCGGTGATCCAAACCGCTCAGATGTTTGTTGGCGAAATGGGCTCCTGGCTGGTCATCGGCGGCTTCGCTCTTTACAGTCGACTCTTCTCGCGCAAGAAGAGGGCCTCCGGCATCAACGGCCATCTGGGCGAGCCGACGGCTGAAGATCCCTTGTTGCATAACCCTGAAGACGAGGACGAGGACCTTGACGATGAGGACGGACCTGATCCGCTTTCGACCAGCTTGACTCTCAACCACCCCGGTGGTTTGGAGATGAAGGGCTGGAGAGTTGTGTATCTTGCGTTGCCGGCATGCTGTGATATCGCAGGCACAACGCTGATGAATGTCGGTCTGTTGTTTGTCGCAGCCAGCATATACCAGATGACAAGAGGTGCTCTCGTCCTCTTCGTGGGACTGTTCAGCGTCCTATTCTTGAGAAGACATCTCGGGCTTTACAAATGGTTTGCCTTATTCATCGTGGTGGCAGGTGTGGCAATTGTTGGACTGGCAGGAGCCATTGCCAAAGACCACAAGGCGGTGCCGTCCACTCTTGTGACGATCCATAATGAGGTTCGGAGTCAGATCAATGCTGGAATTATAGCTCTGCGAACCATGGATGGCGATGCTGCTGAAGAGATGCCGATTGCAGTAAAGACCGTCATTGGCGTACTTCTGATTGCGGCTGCTCAGATCTTTACGGCGACGCAATTTGTTGTTGAAGAGAGTATTATGGAGAAATACTCGCTCGAACCCCTCAAGGCGGTCGCTTGGGAGGGCATTTGGGGATTCCTTGTTACAGTTGTTGGTATGGTCATTCTTCACTTCGCATACGGACGCACAGCAGCAGGTCGAGGAGGCTACTTCGACGCAGAAGAAGGCCTTTGGCAAATGACCCACTTCCGTTCCATCGGAATCAGTAGTATTCTTATCATGATCAGCATTGGAGGATTCAACTTCTTCGGATTATCCGTCACTCGAACAGTGTCTGCAACGTCGAGATCGACAATTGACACTTGCCGTACCCTCTTTATCTGGATTGTGTCCCTCGGCTTGGGATGGGAAACGTTCAAGTGGTTACAAGTTGTAGGCTTTGCACTACTTGTATACGGCACATTCCTGTTCAACGACATCATCAATCCACCGCTGAAAGCTTGTATGGATCGGAAATCGGAACCAGCAGTCGAAAGCGAAGATCTACTTCCTGAGCATCCAGTGGAGCACAACTAGAGCCAAAGGTGAGAGTTTGTATATATTTCTCTAGCAATCCAAAGGCCTGGTTGCCAGTATCTACCGAAGCTTCTCCTTCGTGAAGACGAGAGTGACAACACTCTGGCCACTCTTTCCGCCAAACGTGAATTTGGGATACTTCAATCGGTCCTTTAATTTAAAGCAGTCGACTTCAGACTCATTTCCTCCTTCGAACCACGCCCTAAGTTCATCCTCCGTCCAGTTGCAGCTCGTTATGATGAAGAGGCCTCCAGTTTTCACCAGCTGCTTGATGCTAGAGCTATATATTTCGCAAATACGGCGTCCTGCAAAGTCCTTGTCTGATGACAGTGATACGGCATCAAACGTACCTTTGTCCAGTACAACATCGAATCCACCAGCAGCCCGAGGCTGGTTTGGAAATCCATCTCCGGATAAAATGTCGTACTCCTGGAATATGACTGAAGCATCGTCATCTCGACTCTGGTTGATCTCATCAGTCAGCTTGACGGACGCTGCACTGTAGTCTACACCGAGCATAAAACCTCTCCAGTCATCATCCCTCAGGGTGAAGAGCATGTGACCGTTTCCAGTCCCAAGATCCAAGAACGAAGTTGGTGCGCCATCTGGATTTTCAACGTCCTCTACACTCTTGATAAGACGGCCCTCTGAAGCTAAGTTCTCCAGGTACTCTTCTACTTTCTCTTCGGCTCCAGAATCAGAGAACCAAACGGTTCCTTGATCATTGGAATCCTCGTTATAGTTTTTAATTTCTCGTTGATAGACTTTGTCCCAGCTATAATAAGAGTCAGAAAATAATCCAAACAATGAAAAGTTCTTCCATACTAAGATTTCGTTCCCAGTTCGCTAGGTTCGAGATGAACAACAGCACTATCCATTCTGCGTCACCTAACTTTGACTATCGATTTGAAATTTTCGTTCAAATCACTGTCGTCTCTGAAAAATTTTTGAGTCATTGCTTACTTCTCATGCCGCACTTCTCTTCGTGGAAACAGAGAGAAAAGAATTGAGGTCTTCGAAGGCGATTCAAAAAGTCACGTGAGACGCTAGTCTCGCTTCGCGGCACAGCGAATTTCGCCTCCGTCTTGAAATCCAGCAGACTTGCACAAGACCACTTTCTCAAACAACAACTCTTCGAGGATACTTCGACATCCATTGATAAGCCGATCAAAATGGTAAGAGAAATCGTTAATCCTTTTGATCAAGGTGCAATTTTGCTAATTTGAGCATGCAGTCGGACGGAGAAGAGCCAAATTCCCCCGTTGCGGCCAATGAGGTCGAAGTGAGCGCGGATGCCTCAGTGGGCAAAGGACAGATGTCGGTGTTGGAAGCTCTGAAGGGCGTCTTGAAGCTGGCCTTAATTCACGACGGCCTGGCTCGCGGCCTTCGCGAAGCAAGCAAGGCCCTCGATCGACGACAAGCGCACATGTGCGTCCTGAACGAAGCATGCGAGGAGGAGGCATACAAGAAGCTGGTCATTGCGCTGTGTTCCGAGCACAACATTCCCCTGATCAAAGTTCCAGACGGAAAGGAGCTCGGCGAGTGGGCTGGACTCTGTATGTGGAAGTCTTGGGTCTTCTAATAGATCAACTACTAACTATTGCTTTCACAGGCCAAATTGACCGCGACGGCAACCCACGTAAAGTAGTCAACTGCTCCTGCGTTGTGGTACGTGATTGGGGGGAGGAGAGTCAGGAGCGCAACATCCTTCTGAACTACTTCAACACCGAACAGTAAAGAGAGGACTCTTTGACGAGTGCGCAAGTTGTCTGAATAGAAAATCATGCATGCTTAGGGAAGAGTTCTCAATACGAAGTAGTTCCGGAGGTTTGCATTAGTGGAGTTCGAAATCGGATTGCATGCTGCGGAGAGACCCATCTTGAGGCCCTCGAGCCTTCGAATTTCTAAATTTCGAGACATTATTCAAAGTACCACCATACTCCTTTCGCACTTTCCTTTGAAGAGACTTCATCTTTGGAAGTCTTTGGAAAAGAACTCGACTGTCCATCTCAAGTATTTCCGCCCCGTAGATGAGCCTTGTCCGGTGGTGAAAGGCTTGCTTCGACATCCCTTTCAACCCATTCTCTCAGCTCTATTTCTTTCTGCTCCTCTTCTCTTTTCACACGCTCCTCTTCTGCCGCATTTGAGATGTAGTTCCCTGCTCCTCCACGGCCTGTATACTTTATCTCACCCGCTGTTTGAGCAACGTCAGAGCTGAGATTTGATGTTGGGTCTGAAGTCGACGTAAAAGTCCCAGACTCTGAAAGCTCGCGTGGTGAGTACCAGTTACCAGCTCCACTTAGGGTAATAATTAGCTTGAGATCTCGATGGAATCATAGTACAGCATCTCGGGGCTGAAAGGACGTACCCTCTACCCGTGTAGGCATATTGCTGATCGGTCGTGCTTTTTGTCTCGCTGAAATCTTGCTCTGGGATATCTCTTGGGTTCGACTCCTGGACATCGGAGCGATCTGCCTCTACGTTCTATCTCGCAGTGAAGTGTGAGAAACAAATATACCATTAAAATGCTGTTCAAGGGACTTCATTCCTACACGTACATCTGATATGTTTTTACTTGCCTCTACAACATTCTGAATGTTCCCGGCCCCTCCGCGTCCATAAGGCATAATGCGGGTTAGATTTAATGCCTGGTGCTCTCTGCTGGTAGCGAATGGGTGTCAGGTAGGATATGGGTATGTCAGGGATATATTTGACCTTGGAACTTCACAACCAGCGTTTATTATGAGTGAAGTACAGGATAGCGGGATTTTGATGATAAGCAGGAGGCGGGTGATCAACAAGACCTTGCTCGCCTGCGCTGCGCTCTACCTGCGATGTAACTAAGCCATTCAAGGGTATGGTGAGGGCAAAATGCAGTCGATCGTAAGCAGAAAACTTATCAATTTTATCGACAAAGATAAAGAAATTGTTCTCGAGAAATTTCAATGTGGGATATGGGGGTTGAACTCAAAGAATTGGAGTTGGAATCGGCCTTTATGAACAAAGGAGTCAGTCCACAATTGTGTGCGATGAGACGTTGCTTCAAAAGCAACGCCGTCCCACGTGGGATGGATGGTTCACTGCAGCGATGTACCTCAAAGAGTATCATTTCTCTAGTCGGTTAATTGGCAGCAGCCTAGGGATAATCTTTGTTCGCTTTGCATTCTGAGAGAATTTCATACTCGTTTCAGCGTCTTCCGGCTATTTCTTGTATCATCAAATACGGCGTTCAGAGTATGACACTGTGATTCTCTCCTGACTGCCTTGCGTTGCTTCCTCTCTTATGCCCTGACTTGTTATGGTCTCGGATCATTCACATTTGCCCCCATATAATCTTCATATTTGTCAGATGTCTCAAATAATACGCATTAATCGAATTTCTTCTTTCATGCTGAGACGGACTCTTCCCACCCTACGTTTAATCGAAATACCTCATCACCTGAATTTGGAACCCATCCTTGAAGCACCATCTTCTTCACATCCCCCGCGACCTTGCGTCGGTCTTCAAAGATGTTCTGCGATTTGAATTCCCCGTAGCTGTCCTGTTGTATGGCATCAAGGAGGACGGGTGAGCCAAGAGCACGAGCAACATCGGCCACAGCTTGCCACATCGCTTTCCTCGAAATGGCACTCGCAGCACGTGGATCCCCTTGCTTACGACCTTGGAGAACACCCCCAATGAGTGTTTCTTGAAGACGTGTCGTAAAAACGGCGGTGATATTGCTGGGTGTCACCTTTATCTCCTCAGAGGTGGGTCGGCGACAGAATGAAAACTCAAGATTGGTCGTAGTAACTTCGAAAGGTTGGAAACGATACCCTAGCGGCCAGTTTTCACTAACTTTGGAAGAGAGAGCGGACATACGACCTGCAGGTGCGAAGGCACGCACCGTTGCCACGCTCACGTGCTGTGATGCTGGCAGTGTGATCGACTTAAGGTACGCTCGGTCTGGGTGTATTAGCAGTGAAGTAGCTGCATTTAAGACTGAAGTGCATTGTTTTAGTGTGAGCTTGTCTGTACAGGATTTGCTCAGCGATATAGGCGCGTCTGGTCGAGCTACTCATTGTGAGAATGCTTTGAGACCACTTGAAAAATATTCGAACCTGGCTTCCGTCTTACAATCCCTAACTCGGAGAAAAAGCCTCGACCTTTAAGGTCTGGAGACGTTTCGTGAGCGCCATCACTAAGTACGTCTGACGCGGACTCAGGAAGTTGCCAAGGTGTTGAGTCCTTTTGAGCTTGCATGATCAGTTCCATACTTGCATCACCACATGGAGCCTCCGAGCAGTACATATGGATGGTGACATCGTGTCTGATCACAAATGGTTGTGGTGAGCGTCTGGTGATCTGGGTTGGATGTCGTGCCTCGACAACGTTCGAGAGGGTAGTAGAATCGTGTACAAGCATCGCGCATTCATCAATGAGAAACCGATTAAATGCCCGTAATGCTACAACTTCTGCATGACAGTCGTGAAGTACTATTCCTTGGGCTTGCGAGATTTTGGGCTTGGGAAGACATTTCACCCCAGTCCTGTTAAAAATTTCAGCTGTTCATTGAACAAACTGTTCCAGATACCGAACCAGATCTTACCCCAGCGACGCACAAGTTAAGGGCCAACCATCTTCCACAATCAATTAGCCACTGATATTCAAATTCAGCTCATTGTCTTACCTCTTTCAAATACAATACCGCTTAACGGCACCCATTCTCTTTTTGATGGATTCGATGTTTGTAGTGGTTTACATTTCACGGGAAGCTTGTCAAATGCTTCGAAAACACATTTAGCAATGTCATCAGGCCTCATACTATCTTAAGACATGCTGAAAGAGGAAGTGTTCTAGAATTCAGAGTAGAATCTATGATCAGTACTCCGTACTCTATTCGCAGTTGGGCTTAAAAAATGGGAAGGTCGGAGTTCTTTCGCCCGTTAAGTCCGACCTTCAGACGCGACATCATTGAACGGGGACTTCATAGCCAGTGCAAGCTATAGCATCAACAACGCAGTATCAGCGGAAGCATCGGTATCTTGCGAATAATTTTGCAACCGAGGATGCAAGCCTTTGGTAAGATAAAGTCGGCAATGACCTGCCAGCAAACGGTCTATTGCCCATCGATTCCACTGACGAAGATGAACAGTACCTAAGAACCGCAGGGTAATTCTTCGACCTCTTAGTACCTTGAAACTTAGCTGACAACTGCTTTAAAGCTTAAATTCGACTTACATCTTCAGGTGAGACATGTTCGTTTTATGCTGCGCACAGGAGAACTCACAATACCAGATCATCGACCTTAACAACGTGCCGTATGTCAGCGGGAAGTCCTTCGTCAACTGGCATCTATCCCACTCAAAAGCCGCCGAAGATAGGGGCCGGACGGAGAAATGCAGTATCAAAGAGCACAGGATACAATACGATTATGAGACGCATACAACGGTTCGGTTAGCCGTAGACAAGAATGGCATGCTGCAGGAATCAAACGTCCGCTTTGAAGTCTACCATGAAGTGCTTTCGGGAGATAAAAGTGATCGAATAATGCTGGGGAGACTTAAACTTAATTTAGCGGAGTATGTTTGGGCAAGCGAACAGGAAGGAGAAGATGCCGTCCGCCGAAGGTACTTGATGCAAGATAGCAAGATCAACAGCACATTAAAGGTACGAATTACGGCTGTCCGATTCTTAGATTTAATTAACCGGTCGAATTTTAGCTTAGCCTCTTCATGAGACAGATAGAAGGCGATCGAAACTTTGTTGCGTACGTCAACTGCGAAAGTTCTTGTCTGACAAAAGCTGATGATATTAGGCCACCCCTTAAGTCTGCTCCAGTCTTCGGTGGAATTGCCGGTATAATGGCGGGGGAGAGAGGTGATACCGAAGATGTTGGGCGTATGTATCTGAAAAGTCTCTTCACGAGAAAAGCCGTTAACCGACTTGAAGACTTGCCAACCTTGGATAACAAATCTCGCGAGGTCGACGAGCAGTTGCGCGAGTTATATCGACGTATACTAGCCGCTGATTGGACATGCCAACCTGGTGAGATGAGTGCCGACAAGACTATCGAAGAAATCTTTGCAGGAGGAGACGGATGGGGAAATGGCGTTGAAGTCACCGAAGATGACGCGATTCAAGACAGATCAGTACCAGGAGAGGACAGTGGATTTCTCAGCGATGGCGAAACCCGCGTATTGAAAAGCCACAAGCATCGAAACTGGTCTGGCTTTTTTGGGCGACGGCATCACAAGCAACGTAGCGTTCCAACACGACTAACCAAAGAGGAAGTCCTGCGTGTACATGATACGGACCCTGTAGTACGGGGTCGAGGAAGCTTTGAACAGCAAATAAACGACATGGTATCGGACTCGGAGTCGAAACGCGGTAAGCAAACTCATGAGTTGGATGAGTTCGACATCCGAGAGGACCTGCGTTGTTGGAATCTGCCACGATGAAGCACCACAAGAAACTCCTGGAGCATAAAAGCGTCCTGTATAACTTCAATATAAAAGCACTGAGTGGTATCAATTTACATTCGACCTTGAAAATACATATGTGAAGCCCTCCACCTAATGAAGTGATATCTACTTATGCCGGCTGAACTTCGGCAGAAGCAGCTCCAAAAGCTGTGAACTAAGGTCAATGGTGTCGTGTATTCAGCATGCGACGTCCTTGCCCATTTGCCGCATAGCTAACGATTTAACTCTACATGTTTTCGCGCCAATCTGGCCGCGTAGCGATATGCTTACGATGCCAAGCTAAAGCGCTGCTACAGGCAGGTCGAAGTTGTCAACCTTTTGCTCTCTCTGAAGTCCGCCGCTCGCGTTTCCACTCATCGATATCCTCCTTAGAACAAGCCGATGCATTATCACTATCTCAAACGACTCGAAATTCCGAATCTTCACCACATGGAAACAGATACAAGAACAAAAGACTATTCATAAGAGGCAAACTTCGTGGGAAAAAGGGAAGAGAAGTGAGGGAGGACACTGCAGCTCTCCCAGTACATTCGCTGGGGAAACCGGCTGAAGTCATTATACTTCGTGATGCCGGGATTGAGCAAGAAGAAGATACAGAGGCGCTGCCAACCTTCGAAACATCGGGACCAAGCCAGCGGCTCAGTAATGAAGAAATACTCGCCTCATTAGCCCAAGACAAGCGTACCTCATCTCAAGCTGAAGTAGATGAACAAATTCGCGCTTTACGACCGACCAATACCCGCGATGGACATATATCGTCCATAGGGAAACAGGACTATGAAGCGCTTCATAAAGCCCTAGTTGATAGCTTCACCAGCCAACAATTGAAGAGTCATCTTAAGCGGAATCAACCTGATGCTGAGCTTCCTGCAGTAGCAGATAAGCGGGCAGGTTTTGCCCCATGGAGACTCGGCACATCTTCAATTGAAAAGGCCCTTTCACAAGCAAAATACCGAACGGCCACCGGTGGCACATCTTTGAGCGCGAAGCAGAAGTTTGCAGCGAGAATCATACAAGAGCTGTGGCATACTGACATTGCGCAAGATGTCAACAGCGTAGGAGAACTGGAAATTCAGATCTCGCGGCCATGCCTAACTCTTTTCATGGCCAATGGTGCGTAGTGATTCCCGGTGCATGCAATTTATCTAATATCTCCTCAGATTCTTCAATTCTTCGCGACATTGGCTCACGAAATCAAGTCCGACTCGAAATCAGAGCACCAGACAATGTCGTAAGAATAACAGCACCAAAAGAGCCAGCTTTAACGGCATTGCATCAAATTGAGAACGTCTCTAAGTCTCTAGTTCTTAAGTCACGACGCCTTTCAAAACTTTTGTCTCACTTGCGGCCGAGGCAGCGTTCTTTAGATAACCAAGCGCGGATGGACCTTGATGACCGAACTCTCGCGCTTGTATCGAGCGTTAGCAACACCGCAATTTCCTTGGAGAAATCGAAGGATGGTAATCAAGAGGTTTGTCAACATTATTTAGGATCATTTATGTACGGCCTAACGTCTCTGATTCAGTTGAAAATTATTGCCGCAAATATTACGGAACATGATGATGCGCTTAGAGTACTTAGAGTGCTCTTCGGCGACTTAGCCAATGGACAGAACCAGGCTATACCCGGGAGTGACTCTTATGATGATGCTCTGAGACAGCCAATTTGGTCATCCGAACTGCTTCCGCCACTCCTACAGAGGCAAGAATACGTTCGGTATCAAAGCGTACTCCGTCGCTCTGATGGATCGGATGGCCAAGTGAATGCCACTGAAGAAAGCCCGATAATAGATGATGCTCGTCCTGCCTCATCCAATACGACCAGCTCTCCAACCGATATCGACAACCTCAAGCCACTACTGCCGGCTATTGGCAGAGAACTCGATATCCCAGTTGATGGCTACGTTCCTCAATCATCTAGCGACGTAATGCCGGGTGTTGATTCGAGTTTATGGCAGCAGCTTTACCAAGACGAGACATCGGCTTCCGTTGGCCATGTTCTGTTCCCTATACAACGGGAACTGCAAAGGTCAACGTTTGTCGATGTCGTCCCTTGTTTACATCAGCTCCTATCCTTTTTGCAACAGGGCCAGACCGAGTCTTACGAGTGCTATAGCTCGCTAGTTTTTCGGCTGGCACCTTTCATACGGACTCGGGATGTCCCTGAGGAAGTCAGACGTGTTGCAGACTTCATGCCCGACATCTTTGTAGAATTTCCAGTCAACAATCCATCCGATTTGAATAAAGATCAGGCTCTGCCAATAGTATCTGCTGTGCTAAATCACAAATCAGCGTTTCTGATGTTCCCGCATCTTGCATCGGATTTGAGAATCGATAGAATGGTCAAGCAAACGCAAAGAATCCAAAGAGAGGCTGTACTTGGGCCTTCGATGCAAGAGTGGATCCAGAAAACGCAGGAAGGAATCAACCTTGGTGAAACGGTCCAGGCACACTCCTCAAGAGTACATATCGCTATTACTCCGCAGTTCCTATCTGCTTTAGGTTCGGATACCAAAGAAGCCAGGGCCAAAGAACTGTCACAGGGCGGTACCTCATTGACGACACCTTACTTTTATGCAACTGTGGAGCACCGACAACGTGTGTCTATGACGTTCGAGGGCTATCCTCTAATCCTGACCAGCAGAGAAGGAGGGAAACTCGGTGGTAGAGGCAGCGAATTGAAACTCCTGATGCCATCATCACATCCTTATAACATCAAAGAGAAAAGCACAGAACGAGAGATATTCTACAGGGCAGCGTATCGACTCGCGAAGCTGGTTGATGATGCTGTTCATGGCAGGCTTTCCAACAAGCGGAATGCTCAGTCACACAGTGCGGATGAAGGACTTTCGGCGACAAATGCAACTCCTCTTACCTCATCACCGGATTTCAATGAACCCCAGACAACTTTGGATGAATCAGTCTCAGAAAAAACCGATCATGAGCGAAGAGAAGATACTCAGCAGCCTGCAACCAGCATGTCTGCAACATGAGGCCATGTAGATATACTCCTGGCCTGATGTCCAAGTTGAGGCCTCCATGTTGAGATTTCATCTCCCCTTGATGCACCAATGCTAGCGGACGGTTTGTATAGAGCTACATAATTGTACATTAAAGCCTGTTCGCAAGCACAAATGCATACCATATAGTAATCAAGATCTCAATCAAATTGATTAGACTTGAGATCCCATGAAGCATCGAGAATCTCTTATTCAACCTCTGCATCTCCTTCGATTTTGGGCCTGAGTCGTAGTACTTCTTCCCATCTCGCGATTCTTGCTTCTTGCGATCTGCCATCGTACTCGAGGTTAGTGGTCCTACGATGATCCAATTCAACAGCCCACATGCATTCATTGTCAACAGCGGTACAAGAACAGAATACCTATTGCTCTCATCAAGCACTGCCAGGAGTCCGCCAGGACTGGATTTCTCCACTGGGAAGGTGAATGCCAGGACTGCTGGAAGGGTGGCTTGCATCCCGAAATAGGTAGGAAAGATTGCCGACTGAAGAGCACCAAATTGTGGTCGAGAGAGCGCTTTGAAAGAAGCTATCCCACCAATGAATGTCTGAAAGAGTTCCGTGCCTAGGAGGGTGCCATAGCTGGAATTCAATGAGAATGAAGTTCGTACAACCAGTTTCCATTGGTGAGAGAGCTACCTGAGAATGTGATATGCCAGCGGATTCTTGAGTAATTTGACGTTTGGGTTCGCAAGCACTTGCTGTACATTAGGATTCTCAAGCACTTGCCGAACATATGGGTTATCTAGGAGCTGTTCATAGGACGTTTCGATGAACTGTTGGACCGACATATCGATGCGGTTGAACAAGTAGATTACACAAGGGAAAGAGAACTCAGCAGCATTTCATGGAGGACGGATGAATATCAAGCTGTGGATTGCCGGAAATAACCTAGGTACCTGGATTGCTTATTGTAACTAGTCTCCCCTTCTCTTCACGTGAGAATGGCGCGACTCTCGATACACCCAACGCACCACTTGCACCAGATTGCACAGTTGGCACATTGGCACATTGCACATAGCACATTGCACAATTGCACATTGTAGGAAAGAAGGCAGCAAAGTTGATGCCTTGCGATGCAAACCCTCACGTGGTAATGCGTTTTGGACCTCGCGCTGCCTAATTAGTTCCGCTTCTTTCAATGCTCAAATCTTCTCAGCATAAAATCTGCTGCAATATTGCCTTTCCACTGCGAGAAGCTTATGGATTCGCAGAAGATCGCGCATTCACGAACTACATCCAAGGAGACGCACTGGATGAAAATGCAAAGAGCTAAATTCCATCTTTAAACTTTTACTTTCAAGATAGTTCCACTGCGAGCGGCTCAATTGGCTGCCGATTCCATTATTCACTCGGATTTATCTCAACTATTTTGATCCTACCTCAAAACTTCTGAGCTCCTTGCTACACTCAGATTCGTGGCGAAGCATCCACTGAGCATTATGGCGGAGAAAGAAGCAACAATCTACATCATCGATGTGGGCAAGTCGATGGGCTTGAAGCATGGCGGAAGGAGCGAAACAGACCTCGAATGGGCCATGCATTATGTATGGGACAAAATTACAACAACTGTAGGTACTTCTGACATGAACTTGACGAAAATGGTACCTGACTCTGCATGGTAGGTTGGATTCGAGAGGAAGACAGCGCAACTTGGAGTCATTGGATTGAAGACCAAAGACACCGACAATGAGCTAGCGGATGAAGACACTTATCAGAACTTAAGTGTGTTCCAACCAATTGGACCAGTGTTGATGCCCGATATACGCCGACTGCAGGACAAGATCCAGCCCAGCAACACAGACGATGGCGATGCAATATCCGCTGTGATACTTGCGATTCATTTGATCACTACTCACTGCAAGAAGCAAAAGTGGAAAAGGAGAATCGTACTCGTTACTAACGGGCTTGGCGTTTTGGACGAGGATGATGTCGATCAAATTGTCGCCAAAGTCAGAGAAGACGGCATTGAGCTAATCATTCTCGGTATCGACTTTGACGATGCCGAATACGGTTTCAAAGAAGAGAATAAGAATTCCACCAAGGACCAAAACGAGCAAATCCTCCAGAGTCTTGCTGAAGCCTGCGACGGTCTTTTCGGCACCATGGCTCATGCAATTGCGGAACTCGGTATCCCCCGTCTGAAAACTTATCGCCCATACTGCCAATTCAAAGGGCTACTAACCTTAGGCGACCCAAGTCATTACGATTCAGCAATGTGCATAAACATCGAGAGATATTCACGCGTCATGCAGGCTAAACCACCAACAGCAAGTTCATTCGCAGTGAGGAACGACATGGCGCCTGGAGAATCAAGCACACAAACTTCGGCAACTCTGCAGAATGGACACGAAGATCAAATGCAGATCGACAGTGCAGCGTTGGCACGCATCCGAAATGAGCGGACATATCAAGTTCAGGACCCCGATGCACCAGGAGGCAAACGTGATGTCGACTCAGAGGACCTAGCCAGTGGTTATGAGTATGGTAGGACGGCTGTTGCAATTAGCCAGTCCGACATGAACGTTGTCAAGCTTGAGACCTCTGCATCGATGGACATCGTTGGATTCGTACCGCGAAACAAAGTGAGTTGTGCCCACAACTTCGCAAACAGATCTTACTAACTAGCGAATTCAGTATGAACACTTCATGACTATGTACCGATCATCTATTACAATTGCAAGTAAAATTAACGAGAAGGCTGCGATGGCTTTAAGCTCCTTAATTCATGCCTTGTACGAGCTTGACAGCTACGCGATCGCACGGTTTGTCGAGAAGGACGGGAAAGAGCCTAAGATGATTCTATTGGCCCCGTCCATCGACGCTGATTTTGAATGCCTCGTTGATATAGAGCTGCCGTTTGCTGAAGATATCCGGCAGTACAAGTTTCCACCGCTCGACAAAGTCGTCACGGTTGGAGGTAAAAATTTGGTACAGCACAGAAACTTGCCAAACGATGAGCTCATGCAAGCAATGAGCGATTACGTCGACTCCATGGATCTATCAAATTTCGGCAAGGACGAAGAAGGGTACGTCAGCGATGCTAGGCTCATGAACACAACTAACTATGTTCCAGCAATCCAGCTGAATACGCGGCAATGGAAGATACATATTCTCCTCTAGTGCACCGTATACAACAGACACTGCGCTGGAGGGCTGTTCATCCTACGGAACCTCTACCACAACTATACGAAATCCTCCTCAAGTACAGCAACCCACCTGACGACCTTGTCAAGAAGGCACAGTCAGCACTCAACTCCGCTATCAAAGCCGCAGACGTAAAGAAAGTGCCTCCCAAACAAAAGGGTCGCAAGCGCGATCGAGACGTAGAGAAGCCATTGTCGGGGCTCGACGTCGAACAGTTGCTTGGTCGTGAGAAACGAATCAGGATAAGTTCCGAAAATGCCATTCCGGAGTTCAAGCAGCTGCTTGCTACGACTGAAGACAGCGGCGCCATTCAGGAGGCCTCAAAGCAAATGGCCACGATCGTCGAGAACTACATTCGACATAGCACCGGCGACAGTGGTTATGGGAGAGCTGTTGAGGCCATCAGAGTCATGAGAGAGGAGTTGAACGATTTTGAGGAACCCGCTTTGTTCAACGACTTCATTCGGCAACTCAAGAAGAAAATTCTAGGTGGAGAACTAGGCGGCGAACGAAGAGAAATGTGGTGGCGCATCAGATCAAATAGGTTGGGATTGCTGGATAAGAAATCGAATCCTGTCTCCGATGTTTCGGAAGAAGATGCGAAGAATGTAAGGACGATCGAAGAAGTCTTGTACTATGCATTATGCTGACGAACGTACAGTTTCTCTCCGCCCGCTGAGAGTATGGTTGCAAAACTATTCTACAAAGAAAACGCGGGGAACCGCGCATACTAGCTAGGTATGAACCTGCTAAGCAGGTGTGCGAGGAGCCATTCAAATTGAGGAGTAGCAAACATATCCAAATGATACCTCTTATCACGCACCAGCCAAAAGGAGGCTACAGCAAAGACCAAGCTAGAATTCTTCAGCTCGCCAGGAGCCTGGTTTTTGCTTACAGCAGATCTAGGCATGCAAGGTTTACAAATGCGGCAATATTCGATCAAGACACCCTGGTGTGAATCCCGTTGGCGTCCGAATCCCTCGTTTTGTTCTTCAACGGATCCATTCCTTCCGAGGCCCGTTACCCCATATGCGGAGACCTAAATTGGTCTATCGTACTGCTGTTGGAAATAGATTTATGCAAACGCGGTCATTATTGAATTAAACCCTCACTGACTGTGGAAGCCCAATCACAATACCACAATGCCATTTGATTTGTTTTGGAGCTTCAAACGGAAAATTGAAAACGCAAGCGGTTGTCCGCAGCAACCAGTTCCACCAATCTCAGCCATCCGCGAGCTAGCTTCTGGAAGCAATGAATGTCATAAAACAGTCGCGGCATTTTGCAATGCATACCCCGATCAGGGGTTCCGGAATGTTTTCTTGTGTGACCATGTCCTGCGAGCGGGCCGCCGTACCACTCACTCGGGAGGTTCGGAGTCGATGGTTCAAGAGTTCGCATGGAATCAATAAGTCTTACACCCTCCGCAAAGTCAAGCCATAAAAGAGGGTTCAATGCGTTTGCAGCGTGCTAACCTGGCGATTGGAACTCCTTACAGTACCGATCGATACGAAAATAGAACCCCAGAACCTCCTGGTACAGGTTGGGATGCAGAAATTCGTTAGTTTACTAAGACATTACATGTCTGGGTTGATTGATGCCCCCTGTTCGCATTGGAAGCCTTTGCGGGCGTCAAAATGGCGGCTGGTGGTACGCGACTAGACGGCCTTACACCCGTTCCCGTTGTTATGTCTTAATCTGGAAGTTTTCGATGCTGCAAGTGCAATTTTTTCGGCTCTGAAGGATTGATCGCTGCTGCATAATTCGGTAATGCATTATGAACCGTTTGCTACTCCAAGCGAACTGGGACCAGGGCATCCTCCATTGACGATGCCCAGGATCGCTGTGGAACATAAAACGAAGGCAGCATGGCATTTTGAACGGGTCAAGCTATGCAATTGGAAAGTTTGCTCGAATTTCACACGTGGGTGGTGTGGGTTCTCGTTCAGCACCTTTGGATTCGTCTCCGTCCAGTCGGGAAGTTGCCGCAGTGAAGATTCACGCCGTCGACCTCGGATTCAACGTCCGCTGCTCCCCGATGGCGTACCGGAACGAATCAATGCAAGCCACCTTCCGGTGGTGCAGTAGTCACCAGTTGTGTGGTTGGGCTCCGTCATAATCTCCCTGGAGCGCCCTGGAGCGGCTGCACAACGGCTCCACCCTCACCCCCCGGCCATCAACCTTTGCGCTGTTATAAAATGCGCAGCCATCGCATCCTGAAAGAACAGTATGATCCCGGCACGTACGATGACAGGATCACGTAGATTTCAAAGGAAGCGAGATGTCTCGTTCTGAAGACGAACGAAAAGTCAAAAAAGTGGACGATTTGCCGGCCGTTGCTGAATTCGACTCCTGAATTTTGCAACAGTATTTGAGGAGCACGGCATCGCAATCGTTAAGCGAACACGGCTGACGGAAATCCCGGTCGATGCTCCATCGGGCTGACATTCTTCAATCAAAAATTATCATGTAACGGTTGCTCAAAGTCTGATAATTGCGAAGTGATGCAACATGACTCTTGTTGGTCGGCGATACTTTCACCCCAACGTTCCTCTTATATACGGAGTCCAATTTGAAGCACATCATGTCGCGAGCCTCGAAGGTTGCCTTCGTCAGAGCCGCGTACCAGGTTAGGTCAACAGCGCAGAAATGGCAGGAAATTGGAGCAAACCGGCACTTGTTTCTCACGTTTACCCGGGGATCACGGCCGCGACGCACGGAGTCCCTGACCGAAATTTAGGCTTTTCGATGGCAATCGCATGCGACGGAGTTGACACTGGGGGTTTGACACTGGGACGCGCTTACCAAGGTAGAAAGGCCGGCGCGGTCCCATCAAGGAAAAGCCGCGGAGTGAAAAAAATGGATCGGGTTGGGCGGAGCGAGGTGGAGGGATATGTTCCGAGGGCCTTGCTTTTGCTGGGCTTTGTGCCTCGGATTCGGCCACGATGCAGCGCACGGAACGGGTTAATTTCGGCGGGCTTCAGAGCCATTTGCTGATCAAACGCACAGCAGGTCAGGCAGCCGCTTCTAGTGGGCTTCTCGAAGCGCAGCCCCGTTACACGCGGCGCCCGGCGCCGCGGATACTGGCCCTTGGCGCCCTCGGCTGTCGTACCGTGCCATCTCGCGTTGCAGCGTGCAGGGCAGCAGGGGTCGAAAAGGCTCCACGCCGTTTGGCCGCAAATCTTAAGGCCTCGTGTCTCGTCGCTCGCAGGACCAAAGGGGATTCTGGAATTGCCGAGGGGGCTTTCCAAAAGCACACTTTCCACCCGCTCTCATCACGGCTTCCGAGGCCCACTGTTGGCTGGCTAATCCTTCGGTCGACGCTGGATTCGCTGTTGTCCCACGTAGCGCCTGGTGCGGCGCCTATCGCCGTCTTCTCTTTTTCGTGCTGTCATTTGTTTTTTGACGTCGTCGACGAGTCTCACTCCTCCCTTCAGACCATGTGGGAGGAGATATCGGCCAAAAAGCAATGGCCGATTAGCTTTTTCGCCCACGGCTCCGGTACCGTGCTTCCGGTAGTAAGTGGACGCTTGCGTGGTGAGTAGGCAGTGGGTCGTGGCTGCTGGCGGGCGATCTCTATCCCATCCGCAAAGAGAAGCCGTCCATGGTTGCGGGATGAGTTCCCCGGCGCTGGCCTTGTCGCTTCATCCTCACGAAAGTGATTGTTTGATTGATGTGTCTGGATGCTCGGCCGCTAGCCAGCCTCTCGGCCGCTCCCTTGCCCTTCTGAGAAGGAAAAGCATGGCGAAAACCCGGTAGCGGGAAGTGTCGCGGATCCGAGTCAGAGCAGGGCCGACGATTTGAGCCAGCCCAGCCATCCAACGGAGTCACAGTTTGTCGTTGGCGCGGCGTGTCAGTCGGTCGGTAGGGCGAAATGTGTCATTGCCCGAGTGTGCTGAGCAACTCAGGATTAGGCCAACTGAAGCACCGAAGCGGGCGTGGCATGGGCGATTGGCGCGGCGTCTGGGAGGCGCAAGCAATCTGCAGGAACGGACCAGGGGTAACGGGTGGTTGGAAATAATTTTTTGGGCGTCGCGAGAATTGTCGCAAAGAAAGGAGTCAACTCGACATGTCTGAAGCCAGCATCGAAGAACCAACGCGGCGCCTCTTCCTCGTATTGGTGTTGGTGCCGTTGCCCATCGCCACCCCCCCGAAGCTTATCCACGTCGGCCAACCGGTGATGTAGTAAGTCAAAAAGCATCTCCTGTCGCCAATTTCCAATTTGTCTCATTATGAAGTGGTGTGTCGAGGCTGTACCTTGCAAAACCAGCCCAGAAAGGGGCCATGGCCTATCGCTTCAGTACTATTCCCCGTGCGATCCCTTGTTGCAACTTTTTTTTTGTCTCTCATCTTTTTTAATCACTCCGTCCCGCTGTTTTTCTTGTCCTCCCTGACTTTCCACTTGCACTCGCACGCTCATAAAACCAGCAGTGAAGCGCTATCATTCCAGCTTTCCCTGCCCGCCACGTCGTCTTTGTCGCTCGCACACCTGCTCCAAGCCGTGGCCGTACCTATTTATGCATACACATTCTCATCCACGCTCCCTCATTCCTGCCGCCGCACGTCACACGCATATCCGTGAAGACTCATTACAAAGCTCAGCCTCTGCTGAAGCGCATTCGCCAGCGCCCACCATTCGCCGCCTTCCTCGAGCTTCCCTCGAAATCCTCCGTGAGGACTTTCGCTTCCACCAAGCTCTCCCGTACCTGTGAGTCACTAAGCTGCAGCGATGATGGCTGTGCAGCCTGCCAACTCAGAAACTGACCGTATAAATAGAGAAGCCTGCCTTTCGCCATGATACTCAGAGAATCAAGCGACTTCAATATGGCTCGTGGAGCCTACGACACCACTGGCGCGCCCAAGCCGCCACCGCCTCCGCCTAGCAAATGAGAAGGCAGCAGCCAGAGCAACGCTCCAATCTCCGCGATCCACGCCCGTGGTCACTCGCGACATTACGCGGCGTCGCCGATTAGCCATCGGCCTGTCACATGGTCAGGCCGATGGAACGCGCGCAAATGGTACGGAACGGAAGTGCCCGGCCGCTGCCTCGACGCAGCCGTTGCGACCCGTCCAAATTGCACGGTGGCTAACCGGCAAATCAATGCAGGCAACCGAACAACCGCAACGCGCCATCATCATCAAATCACATCGCACTCTCGACTTCTCCTTCGACGAGCTCTATTTGAGACACCTACAAGATTTTAGTACCAACGCATTTTCAAACCCACTCCTTCCCGACATCGATAAATACCCTTTTGAGCGATTATATTTCCGTTTCGTTCCGTTGCTCCCGAATATATCCTTCGGCTGGTATGATACACCTTCTGCATTTTCGGTCGCACTCTTCCGGCCGAATACTTGTTTGCATCATTGGACTCATGGATATGGCTATTAAAAAGTTTGGCGTTGAATGAGGAAGACTCGGTGTGCTGCACTACAGGATACCGATACTTGGGCTTCTGGTCTACGGGCGAAGCTGCCGTCATTTGGAGGAAATAGAATACCTTACCTTGCAGTTCGCTCTGCGCATCTCGGTCTCCGAGATTTTGTATTATTACTATTGACGGCAGTCTGCCGCTTCGCGATCAACCCGCAGTCTGGCATGGGATCATTTTGTTCTGGGATGGACTACATGGCTTTTCGTGGGTGGGATCTGGTTAGAACAGCACATCAGCAGCGCTGCCTGCTTTTCCTCTAAAGTCTACAGTGTCAATCCTCCAGGCGCTGGATGACCCTGGGTGGTTAGCGTTTCATGGGATTTGTATATCATTCAACCGCCGGTTAATCCGTCAGCTTTTCGGCATCATTTGCTTCTCTTTGCAATCCTAATCCAAATGTGACTTCGAAGCCTCCAAAAACGTAGCCCAAATCGCACCCAGTGAGCGCGCGGCAAACGCTAGTAGATGGATTTCAATGTTTGCGGTCACTCCTTGCGTTCCTCGCGCCACGGCGACAGGGAGTAACAATTGTCCTAGCTGCGAAGTCGCTACATTCCACACTTTCAAGAAATCTTGGCAGCAGAAATGGGTCGCCGATCCACACGCGGCGACACCGCAGCCTCCCCACGATTGAGCCTTACCCACAAAAACCTTCAACCTCACACATCGCAGTCGTCAGAATTTGTATCCAGCCCACAATGGCGAACGTAAACTGGCGTACTATCAATATTGATGCTCTTGATCCCGACTCACCTGCGAATTTCGACCTCAAGACCCTAACTCCCGCCGTCGCTCCCGTCTCGACCGCTGAAGTCCAGAACCTAGCCACCCAAATCCGACAGCTCCTACGCGGCGGAGACAGCGAGGGTGCGCTTCGAGGAGCCCTGGAAAATGCACCATACGGCGCAGACGAGCGCGGAAAGGTTTGTGCATAGAGTCAGCCATTGCAAGTTCTGCCCGCGCTGTCCCACTACTCAAGCTCGAAATAACGTGGCATTGCGTGGACTGCTAATATCGGATGGCACACTTGCCAAAAGGACATTAAGCTGATCCCAATCAACAGGAACTCCACCTCGCGACCGTCATCGAGATCCTACAGTCAATCCGCCAGGCAGACATGACACCGATGCTGGAAAGGATATACAAGTCAGAAGGCGGCTCGGAGGTATTGGACGCCCTCATGAAGTACATGTACGATATACATGGCAGCCAGCGCTGACCGGCATGAGAGAAACCTGGCTTGCTTCACCTTTGCAAATGGCGTAGATGGAACTGACTGTGACGCAGATACAAGGGAATGTCACAGTCGCAAGTGTCATCAGTAAGAGCCACATCACCACAAGCGACGGGATTTTCGCAGATAGGCGGTCGATCCATAGGGAGTGACGGCGGTGGTCAGGCCATGAGCGTGCTACTGAGTTGGCATGAGAAGGTGAGTGACTTTTGCGCCAGCTTCCACCATCTCCACGTTAATTAGCTGCTAATGTTTCTTCAACAGCTGGTCGAGATTGCGGGACCCGGTAGCATCGTTCGCGTCATGACGGACCGACGCACAGTATAAACAGGGCGTTTTGATACTCCGAAGCAGTTTCAGCCCCTGATCGCCGTTCGAGGCCGAGGCTGGCGGTAGATGTCCAAAGATCGCCGGACAGCATCAGCGTGAGATGTTAGTATTCGCTCAAACTACTAGTACCAGGAACCGTTCATGGATTAGAGAGATGTTACAGTCGACATATGGATTGTGTTCCTAACGGCGTTTATACCCGAACCAAAATGCAAATTTGCATAAGCTGTTACGTGTTGCTTTTGAGCCTATAATTTCCTCCTTCCAGTGGATTCTCCAAACGCCAAACTAGTGATTTATTTCACTCTACTACTCAGACCAACGCCTCGGTATGCTAACTATTGTATTCAGTCCCAAACTTCTCAACTCAAAGACACCACAGCATCAGATGCCAAACCGAATAATCACAGCGCGAGCATGGTTGGAGGTTGATGTGCTTCCACGGAAACAGCACGAGACTACACGGAAGTGGATGATATTGCTTTCAGTTCATGTCCTTCTGTCTCTGGTACGAGAACGGTGCTACTTTGTGCAGCACTTGTTCCATTCTCGATGTCGGCTGCCTTCCGAGCATGTGTTGACAGCGGGCCAAATTTGTCAATGTGGGAGATGGAGGTCCACATTAGGTATGCGCTGAGATGAATTCGTTAGAGATGACGATTGAAAGGCCGTCTGTACTTGCTTACCTCCAGAGAGTAGCCAACCAACCGAGCCATATCAATGCCAAACTGGCGACAGCTTCATGGTTGCGCTTGTATTCCAATGGCGGTTTCAGAGGATGTGTAGCCACTGGTCCGACGATCTCAGCTCTTCGCGTAGATAACACCACGCTCAGCACGATAGCACTTGACAGTGCGAAGCAACAAGCGAGGATAGAACAAAAACGCCACGCAATCTTAACGCCTCTTATCTCGTGTCGCTCAGGCCAGAAGAGGTCGAAGAAGAAGGCAGATCCGAAGATGGTCGCGACGAAGACGCCAACAAATATGTTGTAGGCGAAGGACCCAACCACATCGTGACTCCGGATCGTAGCGGGAATTCCGGCCCTTTCCCCATCCCTTTCTACGGCTTTCCGCTGGTCGAGGTACTCTTGCCTGGAAGTCAGCAACTAACGCGGAGAGCATGTATGAGTAGAGAAACTGACTCGACAATACATCGGTTCCGAGTGACTCGGACACGACACACAATATCATTGCCAACTGATAGACGATAAATTTAGTTCGACGAAGGTGATACGTGTCGGCCCACATATACGAGTTGCTGAACTTCCTCCACTGCATCTCCTTCAGATCTAAGCCCCATATGACAGCCATGGCGTATCGGAAGGGACGGCAGGGGCACGACCGACTATACGCAAGATGAGAATGCTCAAGAACCAAAGCAGCGTATGAAGATCTTCGAGATTAACGGATAGCTTGAGAAATGATATTTGTGTGGACGATACTTGGCGATTCTAAAGTACAGCGACGAATAAAAATACAAAGCCGTCAGAATTTGGTAATGGCAATCTAGCTGTTGGATGCAAAAGATCGCAGTCTAAGTGTTAGAAAGGAAGGTATGAGTCGGGTTGAGAGAAAGCCCAGCCAAATCAATTGCCTTCGACGAACACAAGGCCCAGCGACATTATAAATCTACCTCATACATCATTCTTGGTCAACGTAAAGCCAAGGAGCCACATGGTGAGACTTTGCCGGATGAGCCGAATGAGGCTCGAATCCACACGCCTATGATTGCTAAGAGTCATACGCCGCACTTTGATCGACCTGTACAGTATGCGGATCCGATTATCAAAGGGTATTACTGGCTGGTCCCATGACGGATCGAGGTGGGACCTTTTGATGCATCACGCTAGACTTTCCAAATTGAGCACGAACAACGACAAACCTTAATCCAAGGATTAGAATAGACTTAGTATACTAGGGTGCGTAAGATATGCAAATAAGCTCGGTCCTGATCTTGCTGCGCGAATGAATGAAAGTCACCGACTTCATCCGGCTGATACCGACGGGCTAATGATGTCATTTTTCTGGCCGACTGAAGTTCTCCAACGATGGCAGCTATTCATTTCACGACTTCCGCCCCAACATGCCGTAATTGTCTCCACAGCCGAGCAAATTTGACGCGTCATTACGATTTCTCCAAGCCTGCACTCTGTGTGTTGGATGGCCGCTCGCACTGACGAAATCGATTCGCCGTGAGATTCTCAAACACCAGGCGACGAATGGGGGTTAATTTGCCTGCTTCTTGGCTTCCTAAACCAACCTCTTTCCTCATCTCTCACTCTCGTTGTGGTAAACTTTGTCGCGCCGTACACACCAATTATTACCCCTTATTTACTAACATTCAGAATTGATGCCAATTCGCCCACACTGAGTGCCCAAAGCTAGGCCATACTCAGACTGGCCACCATATGAACAAAGCAACGTTCGCCTTGTGACGGTGAGCTCGCAGCAGGGAGATTGACCGTTTTTTTTCTGCTTCATGAAGTCTATTTCAGCCTCGTGTCATCGCTCTTTGAAAATTCTCCTACATGTCGAGCGCGAGTGTTCTCTTGATACTTCACGTCTATCAAAGCCAATATTTCTCTCCGTCTAATAGTCGCGTACTCTCGCTCTTCACTTACATTCTCACTATCTCTTGCAGAAAAAATGAATCCTGATTCCAGTCAAGATACTCTCGTTAGGTGGTATACCACTGCGAGCGGCGCACCATGTGAGCAGCTTCAACACAGGAGTGCCGATACAAAGGGCTGAACCGATATAAGGGAAATTAATACCTGCGCCCAAGGCTCTGTATGGTCAACTTTTAGAGAATACGGAGCCTGCGCCCCTCAAACTGGGCAGTCGCTCTCTACTATTTGTTCCAGCAACTGGTTGGTGAGAGGAACTACTTTCTTTAGCCAGTCATGGTACGTGGTTGCTCAACACCCAGCACAGAGGATTTTGGACCATATAGAGAGACACCACAATCGAAATTTTGTGCTAACGTTTGGCTTCTATAGCTCGTCAGGGTGGCCCGTATGCACCACCCTATATCGCGTTACGGATCTTGGAGATACAGCTCTGATAACCTATTCGATTTGCGATGTGACGGAGGGTATCAGCCGACGAACAGTATTCGAAAGCTACGACTTACTCACTGAGCACTACAGTTTCTACAAGTTCAACACCATTCCAAAACTTCAAGTCCTATCACGCCTTCTACAAGTTCTCCATTGTCTACAGCATCTATTTCTGCGAGCATTTCGTCACCTCAACCAAGCCAACATAGTTCCGACAAGCATAAGACACTTAAGATTGGATTAGGCGTAGGCATTGGAATAGGTGTCCCTGCGCTGTGCTTATCGTACTAATTATCTTATTCTTCGTATGGAGGATGGGGTGGAAGTGTCGGGGCGAGAGGCCAACGGGCGCTCCCGACGAAGACCACCACGATGAAGACCACCACGATGAAGACCACCACGATGAAGACCACCACGATGAAGACCACCACGATGAAGACCACCACGATGAAGACCACCACGACGAAGACAACAACCAGACGGTGGCGCTCGGACGAGTTGACATTAGACTAACGGTTAGGCGAGGCTCTGGGGGCGAAAATCCCCATCTACAACTTCACGCAGAAAATGGCTGGCGACAACCCTCCACGGATGTGGCTGTTCACCTACCCTCGCCCTGTGTCTAACTTCTTGCTGAAGATCCTCGCGCCCAAAACCTAACCATCGCTACTCCCAGACATCAAGAACGGCTACTTCTTCCACCCCACAATCCCCGTTCGCCTCAGCCTCAGCGGCACCTACGGCCGCGACCCACACACCTGGACGCCCGCCCAACGCACCGCTTGAATTGTGCCTAAGCGACGTAGTGCTAGGACGTTCTCAAATCCGTTTACAGGCGATTTCCGCTAGGGTATGTAATGCAAACCCCCAACCGGATGCGTTGGCATGTAAGTACACTTTAGCGTAGGTAGATATTGTCCCCTATAGGCAGAATTCACATAAAATACCCTAATTGGCGGCCTCACCTTCGAGGCCGAGCCTTACAGTATGCTAGTCGTTTGCACTCCCTTCCTTAAGGATTAGCGATACGAGCTTCGTGATAAGAGCCCTACCTGTGTTTAATTGCGGAATTGATATCGAAGCCGAGCGAGGCTGAACGCATGAAGTTATAAAAACTCACTTATCCTACCCCGCATTCGTGCTGACGTCGAAGTGAACCTAACTATCCGCAGAAGCATCCCACCGAGGCCCGCTTTTAGCTGCCTGTGAATAATGACCGACCCTTTCTCCTTGACCGTGGGAGTCTTAGGTCTTGCAGACATCGGATGTCGCCTATGTAAAGAAATTTTCTCGTTCATTTGCGCCATTCGTGATGCCTCAGCCGAGCTTCGTAGATTACACAGGACGGTGTCGCAGCTCAACGAGCTACTGCTCCTAATTAGGGATTTGGCTCGTTCCCATCAGAGTCCAGGAGGTCAGCAGCAACCAGGTCAAAGATCGCTCGACAGCATTAATGCCATACTTGAGGCGTGTACCGAAGACCTACAGCTTCTGCAAAGCGCTTTGGGGCTACGGACAGCAGGCTCCGACACCTTTGTCAACCGATTTGGCAAACGAGTCAAGTCTGTGTTCAACGAAAAGTTTTTCGAAAAGCTATCCAGCCGCTTGGAAAGGCATAAGGCTTCGTTTATAGCCTTGCTGGTCATCATGGGAAGGTATGCTTGACCACAACCAACTTTCTTTACCCGCATTATCGCTAGTCTGTCTCCTTGACATGCAAGAGAGAGTTCTGGCGGAGCATGCTTCAGGATCTAACCCTTGGTAGGTCAAACGATCTCAAAGCAGCTGCCGGTCTTGCTACTATCAGTAAAGAGTTGCTGGCTCTACGAGGAGCGTTTGGCACTCAGCTTCAGAATATAAACATCGAGCTGACGGGCCATACCGCTCAAAACAATCATCGACATGCTGAACTTCGCGCTGACATTGCTAAAATGACGAGTGAATATGTCCAGCATATATCCGACACCAGAGCTCAGCTTGTAGAAGTTCAAACTAATGTTGAAAACAAAATACTCCACACCGCTTCTGAGAATGGCTTACTTCTCGAGGGACTGATCCAAAGGCAAGATCATATGATGAGTAACCTCGAAGCTGCATCTATCCATACGAAGAAGCATATCAGAGAACTCAGTCTGGGTCAAAACCGACTCCACGCGAAGTTAGACTACTTATTACTCGGAATTGAAAGCCTTCAAGTCAGCGTTCTTGGACAAGGAACGATGTCAACAGCGATTTTCAACGGGTCCGTTTCCGAAGCCGTCATATCCTTGAGTCAAGCCTATCCGCACCTGCACAACTTGCTTTCTCGTATATCGTACGGAGGCAAATATGATCCTGAAGTTCATGATCCTGAGTGGCTGGAGCTTGAGTTTCACCGACTCATCGACGACGCCGTGACAGCTACAGGGCAGATGCCAAGGTCGAGACCGACAGCAAATCAAACTTTCCCTCAGAACGCCTCAAGGGCTTTGTCTAAGCAAATCCAGTTCGTTCGTAGTCATTACGAAGGACTCGCCCGAAAAGAAATTGGCAAATTCCTTCCGAAACAGTCCCAACCTCTCAACTCTCACTTAGCAGTGCCGTTCAGAACATATCAGCACACTGCAGAGATTGAACTCCCGACAGGGAAATTGGTCCTGATCTTGACAAGAGATTATGTTTCACGCAAAAGGGTGAGCACGATTGCCCGCATCATATTTATCCCGAATATTCAGTACAAGATCTCCGGAGTCACTGCCACGTTCATGCGTTTGTTCGGAGTGAATAGTAGAGTACCTCCCTACGTTTCTGCTTTCGGAATCCAAGCCGAAGACAGCCAGATTTTCCAATATATCAAATCCGGCAACTTGCCAGCGGTAAGAAGCTTCTTTGCCGAGCGAAGAGCCTCTCCGAGCGACAGAGATCAGACAGGTCATGCCCTTCTTGCGGTATGTATTATCCGCATGCCCCTGTTATCAAAACTGTCGTAACCGGCTACAGTATGCAATCGAAAACTACAACTACAGTATCTGTAAGTTCTTGCTCGAGCAAGGTGCTGATCCCAACGACTGCACTCGGTAAGTTGCCCAGTTCTTTGCAGTGTAACAAGAAAACATTTATTCTTTCATCCCTCTCCGTTTACATAATATATACTCACCATAGCCATTCGCCTCACGATTGCAGAGACAGACAAGGAGCTGATCTTTGGATTCACAGATCGGGCGATGCCGCTCTTGTCCATTTCATCTCGAAAGCATCGGATACTGCCAAAGGCCAACCTGTGTCCAAAGACGCAATCCTTGAAGGCATCCGCCTTTTCATCGGATATTGCGGTGTTGACGTTTCCAAACTGCTACCATATACCGGATGGGCTGGAGGTGAGAGCGTTGCAGTTGCCAGCCTTGCCCACACCGCACTTGAAGAATACTTGATGAACGGCATACCTGTGCTCGAGCCTATGCAGCTTCTCTTGCACCACAACTGCGATCTCGAAGCACGCAATTTCCACGGCAATACCGTGCTTCTCGCTGCTGTGAGTTTGGTCAGCTCTGATGAGCTTGTGCCTGTAGCCACTGCATTTCTGAACGCTGGTGCCGACCCACTCGCCATCAGCCCTCGTGGTTGGAGCGCTTTGCACGGCTTGCTTTGGAGACTCAGTGCTTGCAACCAGTATGATATGACTGGGGACGAAGCGGAGGGAGTAAGCAAATTACTGGAACTCTTACTGCAGCGCGGCTGCAATCCGATTCAGCTTGACGCAGATGGCTGCTCGCCATCCGATCTCGCTCTTTCTCCTGTGTGCTGGTCACTGTGGTGCGGAGCACTCGAAAGGGCTGGGTTCAGCGTTGCGAGCATAGTACGCGAAGATAGCATTCTAAAGTGCGGCACCCACCTAGAGATCGATATCGAAAGCCGGTTTCTGCAGATCAAGGATGCCGCTCTTCAGTCGACGTCCCTCCCGCAGGACAATGATCTCAGTGGAAACGATGGCGAGAGCGACGCAACCCAGAAATGCTATCGATGCCATCGTACCGCAGACTGGGAGCCGCGCTGCCCTCCTTTCGACGTTTTTGGTTCGTACCTTATGCGGCTTCCGGGCCGACCGTCGATCCATCGCTTCTCGCCGGACCACAGCGATGGCCAACCTTGTCGCGACGCTCTCGGCACCGGCTTGTGTGAACATGCGCAGCACGAAGATGGGCCGGTGAGAGAGCATTCGTTGGGGCTTAGCTGGAGAAAGCAGCTTGCCTATGAGCTATGGCGTGATGGCAAGTTGGCGAGCCCGCTACAGGCGTATGAATGGGCGAAGGATGTGTCACGATGGGCTTTGAATCCCGCCGCAAGATGGCCACAAGTTAAGTTATGTGTGAGTAAGGAAGTTCGTCGTGCGGCTTGCCCGATGCTTTCACGGTAGCCCGTCTCACGAACGAGGACGAAAATGACTGTACAGGACTAATTTATCGAGAATGAGGAAAAAGGCCGACAATTTGATAGTTCAACTTCAAGGCCCGGATCCAGGGACGGGCTTATTACGCTAATGAGAGGCAGGAAGTGAAGGCACTTTGCTAGGAGAGGAAACCTAGAATTTCCCCGAGGGTCTTGCCACTAGGCTTTCTATACTGCTAGTAATTTGGTCCACGGCCTGCTTACCCCTGCCCTATTTGAGAGCCGACGAGGCGTAGTTCCATTTTACGTCCGGAGTCAGTCTATGTTAAATACACATGTCGTCATAACCTCCCGCCAAGGCGAATCTTAACGGATTGCGCTGTTCCACGTCTCGAAGATATTAACCGAAGCTTCATTTAGTTATCTGCAATTCGCCAAACAAACATTTGTTGCAAGCCAATATCGCTGTACAAGCTTTCTCCTGTTTTCAATGGCACCATTCCTGGATGGGTATCACGCTGTCTCTAATTTTTGCCTTGGCTTGAAAGTAACTTCGAAATCGTCTTGCCGTACGAACCAGGCGCAATGGGTCTTCCAAGGGCGCTGCGGGTTACGAATGCTGATCTAGAATAGCCGCTTCAGCCAAAGCTCCGAAAACAGAGTCTCACGCAAACTCACCTCGAAATTCAAAAGGAAAGCTGGAACCATCTTGTACACTTCCAGCAAGCTGATGTTCTTCCCGATGCACGTTCGCGCCCCCGCGCCAAACTGGAACATGGTGGCCTTCATCTCCTTCAGCTTCTCGTCGCCGGCCTCCAGCCACCGCTCGGGCCGGTACACGTCGACGTCCTCGCCGAAGATCTCGGGGCGGCGATGGAGCACCCAGGCATTGCAGCCGACGATGGTGCCGCCGGGGATGTGCTCGCCACAGATGTCCATGCCCTGCGGTGGCACTTTGCGCTCCAGGAGCAGGCCGGCGGCCGGGTACAGCCGGAACGACTCCTGCACCACCGCGTCGAAGTACGCCAGCTTCTGGCTCTCCGCCCAGGTCACGAGTCCTTGGTCGCCGCCCGCGAGTTCGCCGCTCTGCACGGCGGCGTCGAGCTCCGCCATGAGCTTCTTGTAGACACGAGGGTTGAGCAGCAGGTAGTAGAATATTGCTGAGAGGGTGATGGCGGTGGTCTCGGATCCGGCGAAAACCATGCTGACGCAAGACGTCAGGACCTGCTTGTCCGTCATGAATTCCGGATGGTCGTGTTGGGCCACCGTGAACCTGGTCAAAAGATCGACGCCTTTGGCTTTCTTCGAGGTGGTTTGGTCGGCAGAGGCCACGGCATCTAGGCCTTTCTCTTTGATAACGGCCATTTCGCTCGCTCGCTCGGCAGATCTCGACTGTGCGAAGGCAGTAACTGGAAAGACGGTATTCTCGAGTCCGACCTTTTGGCACCAGAGCCTGATTGGATTCTTCTCGAGGAATAGATCAAGAGCAGGCATTTGACCAATCTAAGCTTCCGAGTCAGTTCTAAAGGCAACACCTCCTAGTTTCGAAAGCACATACCGGACCTGCATAACTCAAGAACCGGCTTATAAAAGCGACAATTCCATCAACGTCTTCGTTGCGCTCGACGAACCCAAGCCTCCGGCTCCACGTCAACTCGCCAATGACATCAAAGGCATAGAACTGCAACCACCTGCTGAAATTGCAGACACGCCCCTCGGCCGCAAACAGCTCGCGGGTCTTTGCCAAAAACACGCGGGTGGTGCCATCGACGAGGGGCTCGAGCGAGACAAGGGTGGTCATGGCGAAGGCGGCGCTCACGCAGCGGCGGTAGCGCGCGTGGTACGCCTCATCCGTCGTCGAGAACAGCGACGGCAGCCGCTCGCCCCGCGCCACCGCCTGCTGCACGATGTAGAAGTCCGTCTTCACCAGCCCCTTGTTCAGCGCGTAGATCGCCTTGGCTGCGCGCGGGTCCGCGAACGACAGGACGTGCGGCCCGACGCGCACCACGTCGCCGTGTCGCCGGTGAAGTGCAATGTACGTGTGCTCCGTCCGCCGTGACAGGTTCTCTGCCACCCGCCACCAGTTCGTGAAGCCTGCGGCGAACGGGCCTGGGTACTTGCGCAGTGGTGTTAGGTATTTGTTGCGCAGGAGGTGCGCGGCCAGCAAGAAGGCGAGAAGGAGTGGCCACCAGGTGGCGAGGGTTGAAAGAAGGGACTCGAGGAGCATTGCTGCTGGCTGGCCTTTGGGAAATAGTGGGAAATCGATGGAGATAATGACAGGATATGAAAAGTTGGGACAGAATCACCTACGGCAGATATCTTATAGAGATAGCTTCGCAAGAATGATGGGTTATCACTTTCTCCACTTCCATCTCACCTATTTACGAGATTTTGCACAATTGCACATGTATCTTACACGGCAGGAACACGGAAAACTCGGAATAATGAAACCATCGGCAGTTGTTTTTGTGAGGAAATTCAATGCGGCTGATGCGTGGTCGAGAATGACGGTAGTTCAGTTTTCGGCAGTTGAAGGCCGGAGATGGTGGGTAAGTCGCCCCCGCCTACAAGGATGCTGATCGAACGTTCCGATGAATGAACTTCATAGATTTGGTTCGAGGCTAGATGTAATGCGAAATTCTGTAGAAAACGGAGTGAAAAGTCGAAAGGGCGTGATAAACGGACGGAAATCAGTATCTTTATCTTGGAATATGTCACGTTTGAAGATCAGGAGAAACACCACATGAAGTGGGAAATATATCTCTGTTGAAATGGCTGGACATGGCTAGATAGCTATGTTTCGTCCATCTTGTCTGGCTCAGCTTTAAGTTCTGGCCCGTTTGGATCTTTGACGGCTGCCGCTTCACCAGGTGCATCCGTCATTGATACGTCTTGAGGGTCTGCAAGCTTATCTTTCGTCGACGCGTCGTTGGCCGCATCGGACGCATTCGACACAGCATCCTGAATGGACCCGTTTATCTGTGTCGATGGTAGTTGGGTAGCTGGAAGCGCGTCGGTATTGAGAAGCGGTATCGATTGTTCCTTTTTGATGTCATCTGGCGCTACACTTGCTGTCACGCGATCAGGACTGTTCTTGTCCGTATCGCAGTCAGAGCCTCCTGACCAACGAGGGCGATCACTTCTTCGAAGCTTTGGCCCATGGATCATAGGCAGGTTCAGGCCATCAAGGTGCTTGTATTCCTTGGCCTTCTCCAAGACATCCTCCAATCTGACATAGAAGAGAGGCTCCATCTTCCTGAACTGCTGCTTGGTGCGCTCTAAGAGCTGCGCACATTCGTCGAGGTCTTGGTTGGCTTCTTCGATAGTAGGAGCGTCATCTGGGAACTGATAGTACTGCGCGAGCTTATCGATGGGATAGCCACGAAGGAAGTATTCTTTCTGTTCTTGTGGGACTGGTCGCTTCTCCCATAGTGGAAATTCCTCGAGGTGAAGCTCCGGCAACCCTAGTAAGCCAACAACCTGGAAGCTCATAATCCACTTCTCGTTGCGTCTAGTTTCATCGCAACCCGCATCTATGTGCTGTAATGGCCAGTAGAGAAGCGGCAGGAAATTAAACTTGATGCCCATGATGTGGCTTTTGCGATCCGTCCCGCGCGTAAATCGTTGTGGACGCTTGTCTTCGAGTTCGAGCGCGTAGCGTAGAGCAGCCGGAAGCGATTCTAAGCGTTCACGTCTTTTGGCTTCTGCTGCTCGGCGAGCCTCTTCTTCTTTCCGCTTTTGCTCAGCTATCCGTGCCTCTTCCTCCCGACGCAGGCGCTCTTCCTCTGCCTTTCTGGCTTCCTCCTCTTCCTGCCTACGTCGTTCTTCTTCGGCCTTTTTCGCTTCCAGCTCTTCTTTCTCTCGTTGTTTCTTTTCTGCTTCGGCCTTTTCTGCTGCGCGTCGTGCCTCACGGCTAGACTCGGGGGTTCCCTCTTTCACTTGCGACTTCTCCGCAGCATCAGACCTTCTGTGGCGCTCCGACTTTGGTGAGTCACTCAACGTAGCCTTGCGAACAGGTCTCCTGTCCTTGTCTATTTTATCATGGCGAAGTCGCGGTGAGGTGTGCTCCTTTTCCTTCTCTTTCTCGACTTTGAAGCTCTTGCTCGCCGTCGAGTTCTTTCTCTTTCGTTCTTGTTTCGAGGGAGGGCGCACATCGGTAACGTCATCGTCACTGCTCCCTAAGGAAGAATCGTCGTCATGCACAACGCGACGTCGTCTGACTTTCTTCTCTTTGAGGGGCATTTCCTTATTCGCAAGGATTCGCTTTTGCTTCTGTCGTTCGTCGACCTTTTCAATTACTTCCGCCTTCTCTTGCTTCAGCTTGGGCTTATGACCAAGTTTGGGAGATGTGAGGAGTTCGAGTTTGCTTCCAGAGTTGCTGCGAGTGTGGTTCACCGGTTCTTGCGGTGGTCTGTGTTTCTTTCCGGATTTCGCGTGGCTGGAAGGGCGATACTGCTCGTACCGCTCTTTCAAAAGATCTCTCTCAGCCTGCCATCGAGGACCACGACGTTCTTCGGAAACCTCCCAATATGTCTTTCCTTCCCGCGTTTTGCGACGAGGATTGAACTCTGGTAGATCGAGAAGCGCTCTAATGACCTTGAGGTGGCCTCGTCCAATTGCAGCGAGCATTGGTGTGTCCTCATAATCGGCGGGATTGGGATCTTTATCGGCAAGGTCTGCAAGTAAAAGATTGAGGACGAACGAATGGCCACCACGAGCCGCAACAACAGCACAGTCGTTGTCCGGTTTCACTCGCATGTTGAGAAAGTAATCGACCGCTTCTAGATCGCCTCTTTGCGCGTATTCCCGGAGGCTAGCTGTAGTGGTGTCCTTATGAAGAAGGTCTTTGCGTTCTCCTCGTCGCAATGGAAGATTCTTCGGCTCGTCTACAGCCGCGTCATCATCACTATCTGGGCCTTCGTAATCGCGCATCGCCTGTTGCAAGAGCAGTTCCAACTCGGCAGCATTTTCGTCCTCTTCGTCGATCAGGTCTACGGCGCGCTGGCCTTTCTCGTTCTGATGATGTGGGTTAACTCCATGCTTCAACAGAAGCTTGACCACGTCGAGGTGGCCATTCTCTACAGCATCAATCAGCGGTGTGTCATTGTTTCCCGAACGACAATCCTTCCGGCACCCTTGGGCCAGCAGGAACTCGACAATATCAGCATAGCCTTTGAGTGCGGCATTCTGCAGTGGAGCGACACCTGAGTTATCCGCGTAGTCAAGCTCATCAGGAGCCTGGTCGTACGCAGACTTCACGGCGGCAAGATTGCCTTTCTCACAGGCTCTGGCAAGCGCAGTCTGGCCGTACTTGTCCGTCTTCTTCCCGTGAGCCAACGGCAAGCGCGCCGGCGATGTTAATGCTCGACCAGTCAGCTTCGACGATGGAGGCGCAAGTAAGGTTGTCGGCTTCGTGCGAGGAGAGGAAGCCTCAGAGGAGCTATCGAGGTCAGAGGGAGGAGCTCTGCGAGTGCGCGGTGGAGCATTGGGGGCGCTAGACTGGGCAGAAGTGGATCGTTTATGAGTTTTGGTGTTTGATGATGCTGACGCCGGCGGTGAAGTCGATTCGGCAGTGCGAGAAGTAGGAGAAGATGTTTTCAAGGTGCTATCCAAACGTGGCCGTTGTCGCGGTGGCTCGAGTTTCGAAGGCCTAGCATCGCTAAATTTGCGTTTTCGAGGTTCAACAGATTTGGCTCTACCGGTTGCTTCTCCCGTTGGAGGCGTTGCGGCTTCTGCAGAATGCGCTCGAGCTTTGGAGTCAGCATCCTTCAAGATGCGAGCTTTGTTTGAAGCGGCTGCTTTTGCGCTAACGCTTCTAACTCCGTTTTGCTTCCCGCCATGACCGTTGCGCTTTTCCGAGTCTCTATCGCTGCGGTCTGGGTGGAGACTCGAGTCGCGACTCGAGGCATGGCCGCGGACAGGTTCGGATCTCGCCGTCAACGGAGGGCTCGAGATGCCAACGCTATCATCACGTTCGGATTTCATGGCTCTCTTGTTCCGTTTCGGTTTGCCTTGGTCTTCGTCTGAAAGGTGGATAGTCTCGGCTTCAGAGTCATCTTGCCCGTTGACCGCTTTCGCACGCGCGTCGCCGTTGACAGCGTTGGAAGAGCGTTTGCGCTCGCTTCTGCCGCCGTCTGGGGATGGTGACTTTGATTTTGACGTGGATACGGACGAGAGAGGGTCAGAAGGGCTTCGCACGGGATGATGACGTTGAGTTTGCTTGGGAGAGACGCCGGAGTGAGCAGTGGCAGCGTTCGGAGAGGTTGATCTGGCGCTGTTCATCACGGCACGGTCAGTATGTGTAAGAAAACAACAGCCTCATGCTGGCGCGAATGACACAGGGAGCGATACAGTCGCCACCAATCACCCCTTAGGTGTTTGGAGGGTCGGGGTGAGTGGCAGACGCTATCGCAGGGGTCGGCGCGCTGCACCGATGAAGATGACGATGGAAAGTGATGGCGATATGGAAAGAGAAAACAAAAGCGCGGCGACTTGGTTGATGTCGCGACTGTAGGGACGAGCAGAGGCAATGTCCAAGGTGGTCGGTGTGAGTGTGGGTGAGTGAATGAGTGTGTGTGGGTGTGAGAGTTGAAGGACGAGAAGAGTTGAGATTGCCGGCTGGCCACCTGATTAACCTCAGCCAATGGTTGCGAGGCTGCCAGTTAAAGGGGGCTTTTGCATGCTGCATATGCACGCTGCTTCTCCCCTCCCACCCTCAATTATGAAGCAATCCCGCCACCTTGCCCTTTTGACTTCTACTTCATCCATCATCGACGGTAAACAACGTGGAGCTGCTCCGGCTCGCGTGCCATGCTACTGACGCAATTCCCGCCAGCTGTGCGAGGTTGTTGACCCAGTCTGATCCATGGACGTTGTCTCTCTTTTACGTGGCTTCTATGTCCTCGCCGCAGGCACGGTATCTCAGCTGCATCCGTGTCCAAACTGAATCCATTGCTGAGTGCTATTGTCTAAGATTCTCTTTGTGTTCTCTGTTCCTGCAATTCGACGCCGTTTCTTCGACTATGGCCCTCGGGCGACGGAACCCCCTGCGAACGAGAGCACATCACCTCGTAAAACTGCTGCATCGAGTCCATCTCAGCATAATGTGACCGCTGGCGACCCAATTGCTGCTCTTCTTGACCGTTTTGCAAGCTATCGCGTACCGCATAGCTGGTTCATTCATTTCTATCTCCTGTCCACGGGCCTATCTATGCTGTGGGCCTATCAGATCTGGTATCGCGGTTTAGCTTTCGAGTTCCTAGCGGTCAACTCTGGTGTGCAACTCGATAACGCCATGTCCACGAATCAAGTGGCCTTGGCTTGGTGCTTTATGCTAATACAAGGCTTCCGGCGCCTGGTAGAATGCGTTATCTTCGCTAAACGCTCGTCATCTCAAATGTGGGTAGGTCATTGGATCCTCGGGCTGCTCTTTTATGCTTTCATGAGCGTAAGCGTCTGGATTGAAGGCAGTGGTATGCATACAATTTACGATTTACTACTTCGCTGGCTGACGATGGCACAGCTTCACTGTTGAGCCAGCCTCGATCTTCAACTGCAATTGCCGACTACAGAGAGCTGCTACGCCATAATGTCCTTCCCACCTGCCTGTTCTTCCTAGCCAGTGGTGCACAATTTAGATCTCACCAGCATCTGGCGAGTCTTCCAGCCGCTCCGAATTACGCTCCACCTACAGCGACGCTATTCAATCTGACTCTGACGCCTCATTACTTCGCCGAATGCCTGATATACTTTGCATTATCTCTCCTCGCTGCACCAAAGGGGCAGATATTGAACAAGACGATTGCATGTGCGCTTGCCTTCGAGCTGATCAATTTGGGCATCACCGCAGACCAGACATACAATTGGTACGAGAGGCGGTTTGGGTCACAAAGCATCAAGAACAGAGCGAGGATGATACCTGGGGTTTGGTAATAGCCATGGACACAGACTATAGGACGAGTCTTGGTTGCGATACGAAATAATAGGACAGCTTGGTTGTCTGATGAGATCTAGGTTAGTGGCTGGAGCCGTCACAGAACCTATCAAGTGTCATATCCCACGAATATAATAGAACCGTCAGTGTCTACTGCAAGACCTGCAGTTCTCCATGCTTTTCCCGAGTTTGCAAACTCTCTCGCTCAAGCTTTTCAACCATCTGGTTCATCATTTGGAACGCATTTCCTTGGTAATATGAAGGGTACACGAAGGGCCGAAGATCGAATCCTTGACAAACTGGCGTTAGCAACTGTCTCTTGCGCACTAGAGTACATGACGGAGAACTTACGGTTGTCATCCGGGCTGTAACTCTCGCAGTGATAGCTCGGGGTCAGCTATAAAAAGTCAGCAATTCCATTACTGTCATCGAGTGATGTTCATACCGTGGTCATCTTATGCCTGTTGATGCCGACATAATGATGGAACCCTATACAAGTCAGAAGAAGCACTAGGATGCGTGAATGGACGGGTAGGGCAGATACGACAGTAGCTTTGGTCTTCAATATCCAACCCTCTAGGGATGTAGATATTTATGCTTGAATCCTTGATACGGAATCGGCCTCTACTTCGGTCGGTCCACGGGGAGACAAGCCTCTAGGACCAAAGACCACTGTGAATCCTACTATCCCAGGAAATACGTGCTTTGAACTATGTCCGCAATTTGCCTCGCCGAATATGTCGCTTTCCAAACGTGAAGTAGCTTGCAGAACATTCTATAGGGTCCAAGCTTTTCCTCCTACTGTGGGTTAGAATAATTAAGGTTCGGCAATAATGGGAAATGGGCACAGTTATAAATGTCTGCGGTCTTCAGCATCTAAACCCCGCTTCAACTGCGATGGCGAATACTTGCATATTCCCCTGAAATGAAATGGGCTTCTTCTTCGGTCCAGAGAGGAAAAACGCTTGGACGCCAAAACCATTGTCATTCTTATTATCCAGTAGACTTACTTTGTGCAGCCTCCCCAGCACAGATAACTCTTCGTATTGGAATCCCATTTCTTCCTCATCGGTTTGTACAGAGCCGTTCAAAATGGGAAGCAATTCCGCTGATGGTGTGGCGTCGAGAAATTCCTGAAGAATGGGAAGATCATAAGCGACTTTGGCAAATGAGATGAATTTGCGGAGGTCTATCTTTGAGATACTGCCGATTGGATTGATCTGGACACAAGTTAACGTCCATATCCAGTCCGCTTCATAGCGTAACTTACATCGGCCGCAGAACAGTCATATTTCGTAAGGTACCTATTCAAGTTAGAGGAAGCAGAAGGATGAAGGAAAAGATTGGTAATAGGTAGATAAAACAGTAGTGTCTTTGGTATTCAGAACCAATTGCCCTCCCTGGAGAGCATATCGCTTCTATACCCAGAATGCATGGGCGAAGACCAAAGACCACTACCACATCTTACTACTAGCTCACGACCTACATACCCTCGAAGCTGCTCATCAGCATTCGCGGACCCTGTTATAGTCAGCTACTGTCCCCTTTTTGTGGCCTAGCACGAGCAGATTGCCGCCGCCCAGTCGATTGCGAACAGTAGGCAAGAGTTGGGCACACTGGTAGGCGAATAACATCCGTCCCAGAGCTTGAACGTTCTGTAAAGCCAGATTACTGCTTATGGTGCCTCCATGGACTTCGAACTTCGCCTTGAATCCAGTGTTGTCCTCGAAAATATCTTGAAAGGCAGAATAGGCACGATCTATATCCGCCTCGGGATGCCACGAATTTATGGCCTCTGACAAGTCCTTTGCCCGCTTGCGTGTCTCTAGGCTTCATTGCGTTTTCATGCCCATATAGACTGTGTGGAGGATGTTGCGGTTGATGGCGTGAGGACTTGAAGGCATCCAACCACCTGGTTCGTACTTTCCAGCGATCCGGCGACAGTCAGCTAGTACCTGTGGGTCGCGCTTCTGTATTGCTGAGAATACCATGCGGCACATACTGAAGACCAATGTCGCGGTAGCACATGAGTCGATACTTGTTTAAGTCAGCAAAAATTTTGAGATAATTGGAATAGACATGACAGCAGCCTTGTCCTTCGGAAGCAAGCCGTCGAGGGGATATCGAATAGTTGCGCTTTCCCCAGAAGCCAGATTAACCTCTCCTTTGGTCCGAAGAGAAGAAAAGCTTCTGAAGAGCAACGTGCATTATACTATTGACCAGGAGCTCATACCGCCGGACGAGGGCAAGAGGGATCCCGCCGCGCCGCTTCTCCGCAAATAACTCCACATCCACGCCGGAGGCCCAAGTCCGATCTCATTTTCTGGTTCGTACAAGTGTGGCTCCATTTTGGGAGATGGCGAGAGCGAGAGGTCCAATGTGGCTGGCGCGGAGCTGAAGTCGACTTCAATCCGTTCGCACTTGGGCGCCCGCACAACTTGCTGGCCGCGCGCACTCGACAGCCGCTTCGCCCTCATGTGGTGTGTGGTGCAGGTATGTTTTAGGTACCTTATTTGTGGGACAACGCCCTTTCTTTTTGTAGAGTCTTCGGTAAGTCGGTAGCTAGATCGACAACATCCTTGCGAAATCTAGATTGAGCTTGATTTTCGTTTGTCGCCCAACAACGTTGCTCAGGGGTAAACCAGGTTGGCTCAAACATCCTCAGACTTCGCTCAGGCACAATCATGCTGGATCAAGTCGGCTCGGGAACCAGCTCAGTCCTGCTCAGCCACGGCTCAGGGTGCTCATCGAACAAATTTCTCACATTGCACCCCCTGCGTTTTTCACGAACAAGAACAGCAGCAGCCGTTGTATGAGGTGACTTTGTTCTCCCTTTTTCTCGCGAAACCTACCAAAGTGCTCGGCGCACAGAAGCAATAGCCAGACAGTTTCGGCTATTCTTAACGCTTCTGTTCTTCTTAGCCTCACGACGTTTTATTCTGCGCTAGTAGAATCGCTTTGCGGTAGTATCAATGTCCAAACGACGAGGCCGGCGTGATGAGGGAGGAGAGCTGCCGCGCGAAGTTCAAGTGTCTAAGAAACTGAGCTGGCTTCTCAGACATGGCGCCGAGCAAGAAGGACTCAAGTTGGGACCGGGAGGATACGTTAACCTCAAAGATGTGGTAAGTCATCCATTTTATACCCGCCAATTCTCATTTTGCTGCTGTTTAAGTGGCATGTTGCCTGCTACTTCTTTGCAAGGGAATAAGTTTCGGTATCCGATGCCGAAGATCCCACCTCATCGAGCTTGTTTTCACTTCATGCTTTCCACGGACGATGCAGCTGTCGACTGACAAGTTGCCTATAAAGCTCGAGAACCGCAAACTCAAGCCGCTGAAGGTCACGCTTGAAGAAGTCCGCCAGGTCGTAGCCGATAACGACAAGCAGCGCTTCTCGTTAATACCGGTCAGCGAGTTAGCCGCGGACCCAGACTCCGCAGAAGCGACAACCGCGGAAGCCGAGCCTATTATCTTCGAGGCAGATCAAGACGATCCGGCGAACTACCTGATCCGAGCGAACCAGGGTCACAGCATCAAAGTCTCGGAAGATGGGTTGCTGGAACCGATCACGCTGAACTCTGGCTACCTCCCAGACACAGTGATTCACGGCACGACTGTAAGAGCCTGGCCGCTCATCGTAAGGACTGGCGGCTTAAAGACGATGGGTAGAACCCATGTTCACTTTGCACGCGGTTTGCCCGAAGGCTTCAAGAGCTTGGAAGACGATGAAGAGGGTGGGCGGGATAAGCAGAAAGAGCCAGTGATATCAGGCATGCGGAACAGCTCTAGCATTCTGGTGTACATTGACATTCAGAAGGCGTTGAATGCCGGTCTCAAGTTCTGGAGAAGCCAGAATGGAGTCATTCTGAGTGACGGGAACGAAGAAGGCATCATTTCCACAGAATTCTTCCAGGTGGTGGAGGACAGAAAGAAAGGGAAGATCCTGATGAGAGATGGTAAGGTCGCTTAGAATGAAGTGAGTAAACCGATGCGTGTGACCGAGTGTCATGGTAAGAAGGATTGCAGAGATCTCAACGGCGCTGGAGAAGGAATCGCGCAATACGTCCATGACATGCTCCTACCGTTTGCTTTGCCGTTTAGCGATCACACGATGTTAGTGCATCAATTTCTAATCTAACAGACGCTCGATAAGGTAGAGTGCATAAAGAGAAGCGGCAACGACCCCGCCTCTTGGTCGGAAACCTTTGGACTGGTTGATTTGGTGGTGGTTCAGAGAATCCTAGCGGGGTGTGGTAAAATGTTCGGTCACAGTGTAACAGTCGATTGCAAGACTGCTGGGTACGCGAAGCGGAATCGCCCGGCCGACCTCGATACAATCTCTCGCGAATGGTGTCATTTCGCATGCTACGCTGGGATGCCAGCCGTTGCATGCGGGTGACTGAGTTCAAAGATAGAAGCGACTTGGAGGAATAGATCTGTCTTCAAGCAAGGTGGAGTCCTGGAGAATCTTGTACTCCGACTTCCGTCCAACTGCCGCTTCGGCTTTCATGTTAGCTCCACCAGGTTCATGACAAGTACATTACCTTGGTGGGGTCGGTAAAATGACGGAGCTGCCATGGTCGACACCTTCCCAATTGCATCTAGGTTTGGTAAATTCTTTCACGGCCGATGATACCTGTCGGTTAGGGACAGCTGGAGAAGCAGTTGGAATACTTCGCCCAATACGAGCGCGGAATGAAACAGCACTGTGCAACTCTAGCGCCTCGACCCCGCAAAACCCACCATCATGCGTTGCTGGGAGTTGCTGTGCATTAGATTCTGGCGCAGCTCTTTTGTTCGCAGATCGTCAGTGGCTTGGGTGTGCGGCAGAAAGAACAAAGAGGGACGCGGGCGAACTCGTATAGGCGATTACTTATGCTCGGCATTTGAAGACTCTACAGGCCGGGTGGAGAGCAGGGAGGGCAGCCATTTGCCATCATTGGCAGTGGAGAAGCCCCGCGTGGATCAACGTTGCTGTTTCTCGAAAGCCTCTGCGCTCCGCCGCTACTAACGGACAGCCGTTTGTTCCTGGCCGGGGGCTCCAAGTGCGGAGAACGGCCAGCTCTCTGCAACCTTCGATCATCGTCATCAAACCCCATGATGGTCCTGGCAGGGATCAAGCTGTTCGTGCTCGGCCAGCTATTAAATTTACTGCTGTCCTTGTGTCGCTCTGCCTTGCTTTCCCAGCTCGTAGCGAAGCTTCAATTCTTCTTATAAGACGTGGCGGAAGAAGAAAGAGCGTAGGTTGGATTTGCATTGCATCGCGTTCCTGCCATCGCTCGTATTTTCAGCCACCAACGGCGCCTCCCGCAAGCCCAGCCTTAAAAAAAAAGTAGTCGAGCCACCATGCGATTCTTCGCCGCAGCAAGCCTTCTCTTGGCCACGGCCGCTTCGGTCGCAGTTCCTGACTTCGAGGAGCTGGAGAAGCGTCAGGGCAACGATACTGCTCCGGTGAGTTTGATTTTGAAGCTTGAATTGCTCTTTCACGACCTTCTCAGCAAGCAATGTGGCTGGCGCAACCGCTCCCATCTGCCATTGCGAACTCAATTGCATGCCAATTCCCTTATTTTCTCGACAGATTTTTTGACCACTCTTTTATCGCGCTTAGGATATGTCAGTACTGAGTTGTGGTCAGTTTCCCGACACCGTGTACCCAGGCGCGTCTGCTCCTTACGCCGAGGCTGGCGCTCAATCCTTCCAAACCAGTCCGCCCAAGTATCCATCACCATGGGTGGATACGAACGTGGCAGGTAACTGGAGTGCTTCAATTGCAAAGGCTCAAGCTTTTGTCCGGCAATTAACTTTGCTTGAGAAGGTCAATCTGACGACCGGTGTTGGGTGAGTGACAAATCATCATTCTGCTTTCGACCACCAACGACGCTAATGTGGTGCTTAGCTGGGAAGGTGAAGCTTGTGTTGGTAACACTGGCTCAATCCCAAGACTCGGCTTCCGTGAGCTCTGCTTGCAGGACTCTCCACTGGGTGTTCGAGACAGTAAGGTTCTCCGCCTAGTCAACGAGGAACTTTGCGCTCACGTAAAGCAGCCGACTATAACTCTGCGTTCCCTGCCGGTGGAACCGTAGCAGCTTCCTGGGACCGCAATGTTTGGTACCAGCGCGGCTATGCTATGGGCTCTGAGCATCGTGGTAAGGGTGTTGATATGCAACTCGGTCCCGTCGTTGGTCCTCTTGGTCGAAGCCCGGAAGCTGGTAGGAACTGGGAAGGCTTCAGTCCAGATCCAGTACTTTCAGGTATTGCCGTATATGAAACAGTTCAAGGTATCCAAGAAGCCGGTGTAATTGCATGCACCAAGCACTACATCCTGAATGAGCAGGAACACTTTCGGCAGGCTGGAGCCGGAAACAACTTCGGCATCAACACTGCTGAAGCCATTAGCTCCAACATCGACGATGTCACTATGCATGAACTCTACCTTTGGCCTTTTGCAGATGCTGTTCGTGCTGGTACTGGTGCCATCATGTGTTCCTACAACCAAATCAACAACAGCTACGGCTGCGCGAATTCCTATACGTTGAACTACCTTCTAAAGGGTGAATTGGGCTTCCAGGGAGCAGTGGTCTCAGATTGGGGGGCGCAGCATTCTGGTCAGTTGGCATTTTCATAAGTGTGTCGGCAGTTATGCTTACTCATCTATCAGGTGTTTCTAGCACTCTTGCTGGTCTAGACATGACGATGCCCGGAGACACAGGTTTCGATTCAGGCTATACCTTCTTCGGCACCAATCTCACCATCGCTGTCCTCAATGGAACCGTCCCAGAATGGAGGCTTGACGACATGGTAACCCGTATCATGGCCGCATATTACTACGTTGGAAGAGATCACACTCAGGTACCAATCAACTTCAATGCCTGGAGCCTGGCTACCTTCGGTTACATTCATCCGATTCCACAACTGGGATACCAGCAAATTAACTGGCATGTTGACGTTCGAGATGACCACAGTGAGCTTATCCGCAGCCATGCCGCCAGTTCAACTGTCCTTCTCAAGAACACCAAAAACGCTCTGCCTCTGACCGGAAAGGAGAAGTTCACTGCCGTCATCGGTTGGGACTCCGTAGTTGGACCATGGGGACCCAATGGATGCAGTGACCGAGGTTGTGATAACGGAACGTTGGCCATGGGTTGGGGTTCTGGAACTGCCAACTTTCCCTACCTCGTCGATCCATTGACTGCCATTCAGAACGAAGTGCTCCAGAATGATGGTGTTGTTCAGTCCGAAACACAAAATTGGGCCACCGCTCAGATCCAGGCGCTAGCCAGCCAGGCGTCCGTGGCCATTGTGTTCGTCAACGCAGACTCGGGTGAGGGCTACATCAGCGTCGACGGTAACGAGGGCGACAGGAACAATCTCACTTTGTGGCAGAATGGAGAAGCTCTCATCTCGGAAACAACCGCAGTGTGCAACAACGTGATTGTAGTTGTCCACAGCGTCGGAGCGCTCTTGATTGGGTCGTGGAGCAGCAATCCCAACGTCACGGCTATCTTGTGGGCTGGCCTTCCCGGTGAGCAGAGCGGTAACTCTCTTACTGATGTCCTGTATGGTCGTGTTGTCCCGGGCGGCAAGCTACCATTCACTCTTGGTCCTACTCGGGAGAGTTACGGTACCGATATTCTCTACGAAGCCAACAACGGTCTCAACGCGCCTCAAGATGATTTCACCGAAGGCATCTTCATTGATTACAGACATTTCGACCAGGCTGACATCACACCAGTATTTGAGTTCGGCTTCGGTTTGTCTTATACAACCTTCTCGTACAGCGATCTTGATGTGCAGTCACACGGTGTGCCTCCGTACAATCCAACGACTGGCAAGACTGGAGCAGCTCCGACGTTGGGCCAACTACAAAACAACTCAGCCGACTACCAATATCCGCCGGGCTTCGACAAGATTCCGGTCTACATCTACCCATACCTGAACTCGACGGATCTCCAAGTGGCCTCAGAGGATCCCTACTATGGTGAGCCTTCGTCGGAATGGCTGCCAGCTGGGTCGACCGACGGCTCGCCTCAGCTGAAGCTGCCCGCCAGCGGTGCACCTGGTGGCAACCCGGCGTTATACGACGTGCTGTTCACGGTGACAGCGCAGATCGAGAATACAGGGAAGGTGACAGGCGACGAGATCGTACAAGTGTATGTGTCGCTGGGCGGGCCAAACGACGCTCCTAAGGTGCTGAGACAATTCGACCGCTTGACCATCAGCCCGGGCCAGCGGGTGACCTTCAGCGCCGACCTGACGAGGAGGGATCTCAGTAACTGGGACACGGCCAGCCAGAATTGGGTCATCTCCAACTACCCAAAGACCGTCTACGTCGGCGCAAGCAGCAGGAATCTACCGCTCAGTCAGAAGCTCAACCTTTAGCGCTCGGTCAAGGTAACGGCCGATGAGCTGGAAATAGCTCGCAATGCGATTTAATGCGTGAATTATGAGACGTTCTTGAAATGACTTTGATGGAATAACATAGAGGAAGAACGTGACTGCTAGTGGCATAGTCTGTCCTTAATGTTCATAATGGAATAAGACATCACTTTCGATCACATTTAGCTTTGCATAAATTGAATTGCGTGGCTTTCGCAACGAGCGCAGAGAGTTTGCTGCGAGAAGTGGAACGCAGAACGTACACCGTTGACGCTCTTGTCCAACCACTGCAGCAATACGGTGTACCGTCACAGCGACCCGAGACCGTCGATACTTTCAATGAATCCTCTTGTCTTGCCTTCTGGTTCTTTAGCTGCAAAACTTGGGCTACCGTTTGCATGCGAAAATAGCTAGATTCCGGATGAGAAAACATGCGACGATCGGTGGTGAGTCACGGACACGACTATGATGCTCTCGATATGCACGAACGCGTCGGCTGCATGAAATCATGACTGGATGTTGCTTCTGAAACGGATGAGAATGCGAGCGAGCCTGCTGGATGCGCTGTTTTTCCTCCCGTTTCCAGGAATACTTGAAACGTCGAGATCTACGTCCATCACGAGATAATGTCATGAGGTGGACTGTAGGATGGGTAACGCGGCTCTTTTTCCGTTCCGATGCAGTAGTGCCCAAGCCTCTGCGTCTGCCACTGAGCGGACATACGCTCGGGCCTCTGGCAGAGGCGACAGCGAAGGCCAAAGTGAGGCCAAAGCAAAAAGCCATCCTTCCAGCAGAGGTGGCCTCGTCCCCAGCTTTCGAGCGTCCCGGTACAGCCGAGAGCAAAAAGGTCAAGTCCGCCGATAGCCGATCACGGAATCGTCGATTGAGCACCCGGAGGCGCAGCACGCTGCACACATGAAGTAGGCCACTCCGCGCATTTCGTACGGAAGACCTTCTTCTTTCAACGGCTTGCCCCCACCCAACCTGATCCCATATCAGGCCCTGGTTTTGTTTGTTGAGGTTCCAGCTTCGTGGATGCAAAGTATCGATGGCACCCGGCGGAGGGGTTTGACGCCCAACTGACATGTACAGTCACCATCCACATCTGAAGGATCTGATACATGTTCCTCGATGCCGCTTCCAGTTTAGACAGGAGCCGACGGGCCCGACCAGGGTTGTGTTTGAGAAATTGGAGCTCTGCCATACAATCGGCGAGGCTGATGTGCTGCACAGTGGCTGCGAAACTTCCAACCTTTTCCCCACGACCCCCAACTTCAACGTCGAGTCCTACAATTTCCAAGGCCATCCAAGGAAATCATGCAGAATCGCCTCCCCTTGGAACTGCCATACCTCATGCACCGTGATGACTGCCTTGTGACAGAAGGAAGCTGGCGGGTTTGAAGTTTCGGAAGCGCCGTTACGACGGGCAAAGGCGAGAAGAGGGCCCAAGCACAGCCACCCGCACCCATCCAAGTTTTTTCGATGATCATCACGCGGGCCGAGCAGAGATTACGGTGAGCGCGAGCGATGGATGATGGTAATCGTACAGTGTTACCTGCACCGCTGCATTGCGCGCGTTGCGCGATTCCGCGCTTCATTTCATCGCGAGAAATTATGGTGCGCCTTGTGGGTGAGAAGCTGAAGGGTCGTGGACATGGTGGATGCGAGAGCGTAAATGAAGTCCTTTCCCAGTAATAACGATGGCGGATTAGGGAGCCAGAAGCCAAAAAGGCGCATTGTACGGAAGCAGCGTGAGGCCACTGGCTCCGTACTCCATACTCCAGGCCAGCCGATCACATGGATCATGGACATTCCCGGCTTAGGTGGCGCGTTTTCATTCAGGTTTCTTGGCGCGGCGACTGGTCGAAACGTCACGAATCCAAGAATAGCGTGCTCTCACTCCAACAAATCATCATGCAAACCCGCACCTTTCTCCCTGAGCTGCCAGAAAGCTTTCGCTACCCAGCAGGCTTGAGTGCTGCAGCATCTCCCATCGGCCCATCTTGCTTTTCTGACCCCCATCCCAATCCAGCAGTCAGCGCCGGCGAGGAGGGACCTGCATCCGGCCCAAAGCGTTACCATTCGCACCGGCACGGAGGATGAGAGCAGCGGACGGGAGTCTTTTTCGCCTGGCTGATTTCCACCCTGGCTGAAAAGCCACCGAGCTTGCCGTGCGTGTAGCGAGCACATCAACAACGTTGCGACTTGCATTTCCAGCGTCGCGGAGAGCATTCCCATTGCGCAATTCACAGTCGTTTGCGCCATTTGCGGTTCCTGCAGTCGCGCTGCTCAGCAAGCTTCGTCGAGGGTGTTGCTCGCTGCTGCTGCTCGCTCAAGGCCTCCCGTAAGCGACGTCGCGGTCGCCGGCGCTCTTCGGCAAAGTGGATGACCCCCATCATCAGGAATATGACAAGACTCGAAGAGGCAGAGGCAGATGTTGGTTAGCGTTGCTTTTTGATAAGATCAATCTCCGTGGGCAATGCCGTCCCTGGCAGCGAGGTTCGATGCAATTTCTCTCCGGGGTGCAGCTGCGACCAGTAGAGGCGCGGACGCGGAGGAAAGCGAAGACGCGTTTGCCTGGCTCGGAGGGTTCAGCTTTGATGCTGCTAGACCTGCATGCCGAATATGCAAAGTCCGGGAGTAGGCTCTGATGCGCAGCAGTCCGGCCAGGACGCAAGCCCGGAAAGCCAGCCATCAAGCAGGGCACCGTGGCGCCTTGGGAGAGCCAGCCTGGGTCTCGGGGCTGGTTGTGGTTTTGGGTTCGCTGTGCATGAGCGAAGCAGCATCGCGCCCTCCTTCCGTCCCCTCCGTTCTTCGCTCTCCCTCACCCCCTCACCCCCCCCAACCCAGCCCAGAGGCAAAGCCAACTGCAGAGGGCCCAAAGCGCGACCCGCCTGTACAAAAGACCTCTCAACACCCATCCGCCCTCTCACCACCCACCCTTCCTTCGCTCTCATCATTCCGCCTCCGCCCCTTCTCACACTTATTTATCTTTTTATTCCCTTCTGCCTCTTCCTCCTCCTCCCAAGGCGCGCACACTAATTCCCTCGTTGGGACCGCCGGCAAACCTCCAAAGAAGGATAATTTACCATTCTGCCCCTCTCCATTCAAAGCAAACTTCGGTCTTTTTATATATCTCTCACGTCGTCCCTTCCCGGAATAATCGGCTTTGGTTGCATTCGTTTTGTAATCCCGTTCTCAGCTCTACTGTCGCGATGCCCATCAACTTGCTGCCCGCTTCGGCCGCAGCCTTCGCGCCGCGCGCCGCTCCCACCATCGTCCTCAACACAAAGGTCGAGCAATGGTTGACACAGACGCTGAAGCGCATCAACCGGATCAAGCGCCCGCTCAACAGCGTACCGCAGCACTATCGCTGTCTCACCGAAACCCTGTCGGGTCCCGCCGCCATCTGGACGCTGTGCTCCATCATGTTGCCCAAGGCTCCCGACTCCGAGTTGCGCAAGGACCCCAATCCTTTGATCGAAGCAATGTTCAACTACCAGCTCATTCACATCGAGGCCTACGTCGTGCACGTTGACATGGTGTCGCAGCACGAGGTTGCATTCAAGCTTACACCCGAGACCATTGACGCTCTGGTCGAGTACCACAAGGACATCTTCTCGGTTGATGCCTCCGCCAGCGTCTGGAGCTGGGCCGAGAAAGAGGTCCAGCTGAAGAAGCTACAGGAGGAGTTTGTTCAGGCTGTCAATCGCTTCGTCTTCCGCACCGGAGTCCGCGCTTTGGAGGGTCTCGAGGAAGACGGTGCCGGCGAGCTCCTCGACGGCCGAAGTGAAGACGTCAAGAATGCCATCAACGGCCTCTTCTTGCCGCTGCTTCCTCCGCCGCCAAGGGTCGTCGATATTGTACGACCTGCACCGCTTCTTCCAAGCTCATCGCAACCTGGCAATTGGTGGCAACCCAGCGTATCGCTGCCGCCATCCCAGCCGGCACCCGTTGAATCCTGGCGCGTGCTACCTTCCACTCCGAGCCCCACCATTGCAACGTGCGGAGAATCCCAGCCTTCGTTCTGGGCCAGCATGGCGGTCAACGAGGTGCAGCTTCCTTCACCGACGCCTTCCTTCAGTCAGCCCTACTGCTCCTCTGGTCAATACCTGAGCCCAACGCCCACCACGACATCTCTGTCCTCGCTTCCTCTGCCAAGCGTGCTCGCGCAGCAATGCGGCTCGAGCGCTGCATCTGTCGGAGGAATGGGAGGATTTTCGTGGAGCTACAATGACTTCGCGCCGCAGTACGCCGCGACCATGTAGCAATCACTGCGTGGCGCTCCCGCATATGGCAAACCCAACGCGGCAACGGCTGGGCTGAATGGACCGGACTTTCTTCTTCGATCTTAATACCCACACTTTTGCGGCAGAATCGCGCATAGACTTGCGGCAACTGGCACTCGACACGAGATGAACAAATGCGATGTTGTATGATTGATGTCTGCACATCATACCAAATGCATGGGACGGCGTTGAACGAACTTTTTCCTACACCAACCGAGGCGCCCGCAGCCGTCGACCTCCGACTAAAGCACCAGCACATATTTTTTCCTACGATACAGCCAATTTTCCTAAGTGCCATTTGTCCAGTTGTTTTAGCGAGCGTGTTTGTTCTTTGGCTTTTTCTGCTGCATACACAGGCCCGGGCCTAAGCATTCCTCTGTTGATCGCATCATCTCAGGGAGGCACAATGCGGTTTTTCGTATTTCGTACGTCGTTTCCTTACTAGATGATGGCAAAGCCTCACGGCTATGATGGCGGGTACATTCTGGGCTCATTCGCTTATACTTAATGTCGTTCTTGGTACGAGCGCGCGAGTTTCACTTTACGCTCGGAGTGTTTGTCTCCGATGTGATCTCGACACTCTCTACCTGTCTGCTCAGTCTGGCATTGATTGCCGGCGGGATTCACTGGGAGACGACGACGAAAACACCGCATGCGCGTCCGGCATGTCGGCGCGGTGTTTTTCTTCCTCGACTCGTCCGGCGTGGGATTCAAAGAAGGAGACAAAGCGCACCGTCCGTGGCGGTGAGAGCGGCCCAGAGTTTGTATCCGCATGCGGAAGTTTCCTACCTGGGCGGTCTTGCACCTTTGTCTCTTTTCGTCGCGGTCTGGCTCGAGGAGGAAATACAGGCTCACTACCTATAAACAGTGCTGGAGAAGCTGTGCTTCTGAATGGTCGCTGGACTACCACCTTGTACTGAAGCTGTGCTTCGCTACTCTTCTAGTAAACCTAATAACAGCAAAAAAAAGTACTTAAATGCCATAAATCCCACTCTGTTTGAGGTCTAGCGCCTAATTTGTTCTTTGGGCGGCTCCCGAAACTCTAGCCCGGCCCAAAGGGTCCTTTAACGTCCCGCTGTACTGTCGATGAATTGAACATTTTCGGTTCCACTTAACAAAGAACAAGACAGAAAACAAACCTTCCGGAAAAGTTAGATGGCTTGGATCCTGCATGAAGAGTCTGTGAATTTGAGAGAATTGCGTTTGCTCAGCCCCCAGAATTGCATCAAACTAGCTTCCGCTTAGCCGTGTCGTTCTGTGAACTCCTCGGAAAGCGACTGTCAAACGCCAGTGACACCCTCTCTTCACCACCTTCAGTCGTACCACTTTCCTGCCAACGTCGCTTTCTTCTGTTTTGCGACTGCTGGACATGATCGACCCGCTTCCTTTCCGGCCAATCCTTCTTGCCCAGTGACGACCGGTTATAACTGTCTTCTCTGTTATGCCTCCGCCTCGTTAGTAACCGCGGCTCTCTAACCTCGACAATCCCGCTTATCTTGCCGTAGGACCGTTTTACTCGGCCACCAGTAGGAGCGAGACACCGGTGCGTATTGTACTGTCATCGTCGTCCATCTCTGCTGTAGGGCAGCGAGGTGTGTGCACCTTTGTTTTCTAAGGGCTAACGGAAGGCACTGTGCAGGACTCGACCGCCGAGAGCGCGTCCTACCTCAGCGCTCTTCGCCAGATAGATAGCATACCAGTGCCCGACCTGGCTTCAACTCTGAACAATCCAGCCGAAGACGAAGCAAACGAGGCAAACATCAGCTTCCTGCGCACCCAGATTGATCCGCAAGATGAGTGGAGGGCGCAGAACGCCGAGCAACAGAACAGCGGTAGCAGCCGGATGGCGGATCTACGGAACTCAATAGTCGACGACAGAGCACGCAGAGAAAGACTTCAGAGGGTTCTTGCTCGACTTAACCGAATCCACGAACCCGCGTACGGCGACCGAATACCGAACCACAATAGTCTGTACGATTGGTCTCCGGCTGCAGAAACGGGCGACGAAGACGCCGAACTTCGGGAGTATATTCAAGATCTACGTCGCCAGCAACCAAACACTCATCCGGAAGTGCTACGCGTATTTGCACAGACACAGCTGGACTCGGAAAGAGAGCGAAGGACGCGCGCTCAGCAATCACGCTTCCTTCAGAATAGCTCAGACGGCTCATCGCAGACGGAGTCGTCCTTGCGATCCACCGCCATTTTGCAAGCCGTTCGGAGACATCCAAGATTCAATGCACGATCGAGAGAAAACGTGCCGAGATATCAAGTAGACCGCCAGTATCACCTCAGAGACTACGATCCGAGAGAGCCGCATCCTACCCGGCAATTCCTGCCACCGATTCGCGCATCGGAATCATCGAGCACGAACCACTCGGATCCACGCCACAGAGTACGACGCGCAGTTCTCCAAGATCCTACAGCCAACGACATACCGCCCACCTCCATGTCTCAGGAAACCCTCGGTTACCTCGCAAACTTAAGAGACTCTACTTCGTTTGACGACAGCTTAAATTATGCTGTGCAGGCAGGATTCGACAGGAAGGAATTTCACTCACAGGACGACTTCCTTGTGGATGTAAATGATCTTCCGCAAATCTCCGAGACGTCACTTTTAGCAGCCGGGGCAACTTTTGAAGGCTATCAGCAAGCAGACTCGGAAGCAGATACGCGCTATGATCCGTGGAGAGATGATATTCTAGTCCCTAGCGCTTCTCGACTCAATTCACTTCCTCCACCAGAATATATATACCCTGCTCAACAATGGGGTTCTCCTCGGAGGTCAATTTCTCCACAACCTTACGAGTCCGCACAGTACAACCGATACCGAGCATTCAACGGTCCTAAGGAATGGCCTGTCAAAGTCATTTTACACGCAGTCGACTACCAGCGGATGACACTCTCAGCTACGATGGTAGCATACGACGTGCCACCTCCTAATCACACATCGGTGCCACTCCATCCACCATCAACGTCCAGCATCCACTCTGAGCTGTCCCACGCCCTGCGCTCTTCGCAGCAGAGCACTGCGTGCCCTCGAAGCCAGTCCCAGAAGTCCATCAAGACATACCTCGAAGGCGAAATCATCGACTTCCGGCGCAACACGCTGCTGACGGAGCGCTTCACATCGACCGCACAAAACGACCTGACCTACTGGCGCAAGCTGGCGCCGTTCCGCGGCCTCGCGTCCGACGAGGAGCTGTGCCGGCGGCTGGTGTCGCGCGCGTTCCTGGCGGATGTGCTGCGCAACTACGTGCTGATGCGGTGGAAGGAGCGGTGCTTCGTTGAGCCGCGGCCCACCGCCACCACCAACCCGTCGTCCTCGTCCTCCCCTTCCTTAGGCGATACGGCTGCCGACGGCCCGCCGCCGCCCCTCCGCTCGCGCCCGCCCCCGCCCTCAGACCCCGCCTACGCCTCCTACGGCCTCACCATCTCTGGCTTCTATTATATTTGCATGCGCCGCGCGGACGGCGCTCTCGAGGGCCTCTATTGCGACCCTGGCTCCAGCCCGTACCAGTTCCTGAAGCTGGAGCGCAGGCGCGATGGCTGGGTGTGGCCTGCGTGGGAGTTCAAGTAGCCGGGGGGTGGAGACGGTGCTGCTGGGAGGAGTTGCGGAGGCATTGGTTTGGCACTCGAGGTGTTGCGGTGGATGGAGTGCGATGCGATGCGATGGGATCGGCCGTTTTGCGATTGGGCTGGGTTAGCGACGGTGCCTTTTGGCCGTATGTCGGCTCGTTAGAATTCATCGTGTCTGATAACACGTTCGCTGTTTTGCTCGTTGATTATCCTCAAATGCTCTCTTCGTGCCGTGATATAACCACGATTAGTGCCTTGCTGCCTGATCAGCCCGTTTCCGGACATTTAATGTTTTCACATTTCATCATCATTCCAGAACTTCGGCTGCCAATTGCTCAGCATCGCGCTCCCTCCTTACCCGTTCCTCTCTCCGGATGCATGCAATCTCGCCATGGCCAGCATGCGGCGCCCGGGTGAGAACGTCTTCACTCCGCCCGCGGCGTACGGTTCGACCTTTTCACGCAGCTCCGATTGCACGGCGAGCACCAGAAACACCGTCGAATGGAGACCCTCTCGTTCCAAGTGGCTCAAACCGACCAGACGGAGACGGCCGCACCGTTTCAGAACCGCCTGTTGACAACAAAACCCTCGACGTCCTCACACCGGCCGTGACGAGATTAGGAGATATTGCCGAGAGGGCTGCTGCGCTCTCCAAGGAACTCGCTGAGCAGAATGCACCTGCAGGCAATGGCACCATCGAAAGAGTTGCGGAGTTGAGAGAGAGGTTGCGGCAAGTCCGACAAGAGGCGCTGAACTGCGCGGGCCAGGTCGACAGACTCAACAGACGTCTTGGTCGGCCGTCGCGAAGATCGAGAGTCCCGTTGGTAGAGCCACAGATCATAGAGCTCCCTCAATGGTTTATGGAGCGGAACGTGGTCCTCTGCGAACACCTGCAAAATAAGACGTTGTCGGACTTTGCCTTCTCCGATCGCGAGGACGTAGAGTTTTGGGATCGTCTTTTCCCTGGCTCTCCGCGGTTGGGCACCGGCGATGTGCGTGGAATGCCCATGAGATACATTGAGGTCTTAAGTTACCTTGCTGGAAGCTTTGCCATTGCTAAAGCACGAAGACGCCAATTGGCTGCGAACTCAAAAAATCACCTTGCATTGTACTGCCATCTGGACGGGAGCCTCGACAATCTTAACTCGCTTGTGCAAGTGTTCGCGGCGCAACTCGACGCAGATTTTATTTGCCTAGACGCTCAGGATCTTGCTGAGCTTGCATCAGAGTTTGTTGTCTCTGACAACGGCTTCCACCAAAACACTATCCATAGCCTGGGCTACGACACCTACGATGAGAATCAAGAGATCGAGAATGCCGAAGAGGAATCGGAACACGACGAAGCTGAGGGACCTGAGACTGATGATAGGACACCAAGAGGTAAAGGATTTATCGTTTTAAAGGATCTGTCGATTCCTAAGGAGATCTCGCGTGGCATCACGAATCTCTTCCAGACTCAAGGCCTACTGTCACCGGGAGCCAACAATCCATTAAACGCTCCAGCCATGGCTCCAATCAACGGCATGGGTATCGCCTTCGCGCAGTCTCCAAACCATGAGGTGTCGCTGGGTGCTTTGTTGGAAGCCATCATAAATTCCGCAGCAGTAAAGAGGAAGACTGTCGGAACCGCTACAAGTGCGGAATTCTACAGTCCTCAAATTGAAATGGGAAAGCTGGCACAAGCGCATACAAAACGTGTTCTTCAAAGTAGTCTCGATCAACTCCTCGGTATTGCACAAAGGAAAGAGCACGAAAATGAGGCCGAAACAGGCATGGTTAATATCAGCGAATCAGGGCAGATTGAAAAGACCCCTAGGAGAACGATTATCTTCATTCCAGACTTCATGGATCTTTCAGCTACACCAGCTGGACTACGAGTCACTTCATTCTTAGAGGATATTGTTCAACAGCGAAGAAATAATGGCGAGCAGATTGCAATAGTAGGTGCAACTGATGCACTAGATCTTGAGGAAGAGAGCCCGATGGAAGCGCAACGGCGCCTGAATCACGAAAGCGAAACATCACGATATCGAGCCATACTTCTACCATTGGATGAAGATGGTATATCTCAGCCTAACAACGAAGAAATGAAAGGTGGGCACGATGGCTTGCCTATTGCGAATAGCAACGATTTGGAAGATGTGTCTCGCAAATTAGATCCAGAAGAGAGGAGAAGAGTTCAAATTAACTACCGCCATATTGGCCATATGCTCAGTCAACTCAGCGCAGGCCACACAGAATTCGACCGATTCTTGCCATCTTCAGAGAGTCAGAAATACTTGGGTGATCGTATTTTGAAGCAAGACGAAGTCCAGTATATTACTTCGACTGCCATTGGCTTACACTCCTTGCAATCAAAGACTGACATTGCATTGAGTGGATCTTTGGATGATCGATACATTACAGCAGCTCTTCAACTTCTCGATAGGCTCTACAAACCTTTAACGGATCCAGATTCAGACGTGAAAGAAGCAGACAAACCGTCGAAGCCTTCTGATTCCAAGCAAAGCAAGTCAGATTCCCATCGCGAGATGGAAAGTCGCTTAGCATCGATAAGAGAATCCGCCAACCGATACGAAAAGAAACTCTTGAGCGGAGTGGTCTTGCCGAAGAATATCAGAACGACTTTCGACGACGTCCACGTTGCGAAGGAGACAATTGAAGCACTGAAAACATTGACGTCGCTCTCACTGCAGAGACCCGATGCGTTCAAATATGGCGTCTTGAAATCCGACACCATCCCCGGACTACTCCTTTACGGACCACCTGGCACCGGGAAAACCATGCTAGCCAAAGCCGTAGCCAAGGAGAGCGGAGCAACAGTCCTCAACATCAGCGGCAGCGACGTGAACCAAATGTACGTGGGCGAAAGCGAGAAAACCGTGCGCGCCATCTTCTCTCTCGCACGCAAACTCTCGCCATGCGTGGTGTTCATCGACGAAGCAGACTCGCTCTTCGCCGCGCGCTCGCAATCCCGCCAGCGCGCCGGCCACCGCGACACCATCAACCAATTCCTGCAAGAGTGGGACGGGCTGGCCATCACAACAGCGCTGCTGCTGGTCGCCACCAACCGCCCCTTCGACCTGGACGACGCGGTGCTCCGCCGCCTCCCGCGGCGCCTCCTCATCGACCTGCCGGGCAGCGCCGCGCGCGCCGCCATCCTAGCGCTGCACCTGCGCGGCGAGGCGCTCGCGCCGACCGTCTCGCTGCCCGCGCTCGCCGCCGCAACCCCCCGCTACTCCGGCTCCGACCTCAAGAACGTGGCCGTGGCAGCTGCGCTGGCCGCTGTGCGCGAGGAGCGCGACCGCGCCGCCGCAGACCCCGCCTTCGTCCCGCCACCCCGCCGCACCCTCGCCCCAAAGCACTTTGAGGTCGCGCTGCGGGAAATTGCGGCGAGCGTGTCCGACGATATGGAGTCGCTTGCTGCGATTCGCCGCTTTGATGAGGAGTTTGGGGCGGGTGGCCGCAGGAGGCGTGCTGCTTGGGGGTTTGGGCGGCGGGTGGTGGGCGCGGAGGGCGATGGGCGGGTGCGGCCGTAGGATGCGGCTGGAGTGGAGGATGGGGTGGTGGTGGGTTGTTGTCGGTTCTATTTGATGCGACGCCGCGGTTTGGACGTGGTTATGACTACAGGTGGTAGGGAATATCAGATGGCAGGGAATCATTATATAGACTTCAAGTGTAGACGAGATGATGGCATCTTGATTTGACGCTGACTGAGCTGTCAAGTTTCTAAACCGTTTTCTACAGTGAGGACTCGTCTGCCATAGCCCATAATCTTGTATGCCTGCGCTGGCGACGCTTCGTCCCTTCGTAGCAAACATCTTGATATACGAGCACTACCAAAGTATCCTTAGCCTTTGGCTACTGTGACAACCAGCACATCCAGCAAACGCTGCCAACGCAGTGCTTTGCATGTTTAGATTTAGACCTCACTGTCTATGACCCGGATGGTTGCCGCCCGACCGCAGCTCTGTATTATCTTCTCCCGCCATTGATATCTGTCCTCGGGCAGCTCTTTCACCTCCCAGCAATGGGCATTGGCGACGATATGGAGTCTGTTCTAGGTTTTTCAAATAGTAACGAGCCATCTGATGTCCTCTCAGCCATCAACCATGCCACCAGTCTTCTCTACAACCCTCTTAACATCTCCTTTCAGCTCTGGCACGGCGCCGGCAATCTCCTTCGCTAGCACGTCTCGAAAGGCGGCGAAGGCGGCCTGCTTGCCCTTGAGCAGCTGGTTGTTCTTCATGGTGAACTCGACGAACTCGCGCGTGTAGATTTCCGGGTTGCGGCCTTCCTGCACGTACTGTATGATGTCCTGCGGGATCTCGACGGCGAGGGTGGGCGCCGTGCGTGACAGCGTCAGCAAGTGCCCGATGAGGTTCTTGACTTCGCGCTTGGATGCCGCTTCGGTGATATCGCCGCCGTGCGAGTACATCTGGCTCATCAGGCTGTACAGATTGTGGACGGTGCTTTCCATCTCTTCTTGGACGTCGGTCAGACCATCGGGTGCCATGATGGATTGTGGTTCGATGGTAGGAAACAAAGAAGGAGAGCAGCTTCCAAATAGCACAGATCGTAAATAACCAACTGCAATGCGTCTTTCAGTGGATGAGATTTGATTCTTGAGGTTTACTTTGGGGTTATGGACGTGGACGTTGACACGCGCCAATTCGCAAAGAGTACGTTCGGCCGGCCTAACGCTGGCAATCTGCAGGCACGCACACGTCTGCGTCGTTGACCGGACGAGCTTAAATTTCACTTCAACTTTCCCATCCTCGAATTTGTTTCTATCTCTACCTACTCTTCCTCTTCCTAGCTGCCACTCGCCGCAAAAGCTGCAACACCAGCCGAAGCCTCGCTCGTTCGACCCGTCTCCCACAATGCGCTTTCCTCAGAGATGAGCCAACCTCCACCTCCACCGCGATCCGCCAGTCTACGAGACAACGGCAAACGTCTGCATGATAGCGAGGCGAGCAGCAATGCTCTTCCGATAAAAGCAATGGACATATCCCTCCCACCCTCGACCACATCCCGTCAGACCGAACAAGCGTCCAAGCTCAACGTCGATGTTCTTTCCGACAGGGCTACTGCAGCTTTCATACGAAGGACCTTATGCCTCCACCATGCCCTGGCTGATCGTGGCAACGCTCAGAAGCCCATTGAAGAGCTATTGCCACCCCTGACAAGCTCCAACGAGGTGGATTTGCAGCTATATGCCTTACTCGCGATTATCGTCAAGGACTACGTCTACACATGGTACGCAAAGATCACCCCGGACCATGTCTTTATCGACGAGGTTATTCAAATCGTGGCACATTGCACTCGAGCGTTGGAGCAACGGTTGCGAAACGTGGATCTGGAAGCGCTGCTACTCGACGAAATACCATCGCTGTTGGATGCCCATCTCACAGGTGAGAAACAGGCCCTTGCGCCATCATTGCTTCTTTGATCATGCTTATGTTTGAGGTTGTTTCTGTACGCCGCTAATCGTGACATTTGACAGCTTTCCGCACTGCACATAACCGCCCGGTATATCCGTCGCCCTTGGCTAGCTCTCCCCAGCAGATCTATCATACGTTGAATCCACATCCGGCGTTGTCACCGGTCCCACTCAAGACCGAGCCGGATTCTGTCATCGAACAGGAGCGAAATGAGGAAGTTTGGCGACAGTTGTTGGTGCAAGGCGTACTGGCGGTGCTGCTGCCAACCGAGGATCTAGAAAATGGCTGTCTAAGGGCTTTGGTTGGCGAGATTCTTTCCGAGTTGATCCTTAGAGCTGCGCTCAGTGACCGTCTCAGCGAGGGTTGGATGCTCTGGGAAATCCTGACCCGGGTGCTCGAGACAACAAGGGCGCGAACAACGGCTTCTGCTAGCACCGGCACCACCGGTAGGACCGGCAGCAGGCCCGCTTTCGAGCATGAACGTGGCCATGGAACAAGGAACGACGCTGTCAACTCCAGCGGCAGCAGCACGACGGGCAGCGGCAGCAGCACGACGGGCAGCGGCAGCAGTCCGGGTCGTCTCGAGCAGTTTGGATTACTTGCTGATGAGCACAGCGCGCAATCTGGGATCGGTCGAGGACCGGGCTCTGCAGAATCTCGCTCAACTCACTCTGCGTCGAGGTTGTTTTGGACGGGCATGCACTACGGATTTTTGGCGTTTACGGCGGCACGTAGTCTGCTGCTGGTGATATTCGCTCTCGCGTCATCGTCCGCGCTGCCACCCCGATCCAAGACATGGCCAGTGGCAGGCACAGCATTCAGCACTCCCGCGGCGACGACGACGACGACAAAGCCGGCCGGCCAAGCTAGCGGCAGCAGCAATCTCAAAGCCGGCATGTCTCATGGTCACGGACAACGTCGGCCGCTGGTAAGCGTGGCCGTGTGGCGTGCGGGCGCGCGTCTTATCGAGCTCGACGTTCGGATGCCTTGGTTCGCCGGGCTACTCTCGCTTGTCCATCGAGGCGTGGTGGGCGGGCCAGGCCGGGTGGACGGTGGTCTGGACAGGTGAGTTGCCATTCTCGAATCATATCCCCAAAGCCTGCTTTCATATTCTGGTTGGCTCGTGGCTGCAGGAGCGGTCCGTCGGCGTGCATTAGTTTCGCATTGCTCTTCAGTCACTTGACTTCGGCAGCGTGTCAGCCATGGGCCAGGGCGCGCGCGCTGCTCCAATCTCGCAGGCCACTGCCGGTCCACACGGCCCCTTCCATTTACCCTCCAGCCCTGCTACGGCCACTCTCGGCCAATTCGTCGCTTTGCGCAGGGCTTTCGGCCGTTCAGCGTTCCCGTTTACGCGCCCGGCTGATCCCCTCTTCCCTCCCTCCCATCCCGTCGGGACAGCCCGCAGTCGGCTCACTAAAGGCCCCCTGCACCCACCAAGCGAGCATTTGTCGCCTTCACTGGCCTCCAAGGACCACCCTCGTCTGTCGGCAGGGGCCAAGACCATTGCAATGCCCTGCTATCGAGATGGGCCCCGATACGCTACCTGGCTCCAAGCCCTGCTGGCCAATCGCCTCGTCGCAATAAAATACCGTACCTCCGCTTCCAAACACCTCTAATTCACCATGCTGCTACTTCCGGACACACGCAGCAGATGTCTCGCATTCCCTGCGACCATCCACCGCTCAATGAAATGGCACGCCAGAATGGATTGATAGGATCGCCATCGTTGCATGGAATCGAGCTGTCAAACCGTCATATTTTGCTTCGCGACCACCGCGAACCCCCGTGGTCCGCGACAACATGCTCAGCTCCTTGGAACGGGCATTTGCATATTGACGCTTACCATGAACGCCTGCTCTCGCTCATGTTCTTCCTTCCCTTTTCCTCACATAACCGCCCGCTGATCCCTAGCGCCGCCTTAGCTTTTGTTCTCAGCATGTCTCGCCAATGGACGCCTCGTCTTCCAGCCTTGCCTGGTCCAACTTCGACCATTGTCGATCTTCAGTGCCCGACGCAAAACCCCGACCTGGCAATAGCCAGCAGTGCTGACCAACCCCTTCACTGCGTTCCAGGAAGACAGGCAAGCCTTCGCCTGTCTCAGGAGCTGCCTTTCCCGAATGTCTCTTATACTTTTTCCTCTTATTCATTTTTCTTTTGTTTTAATTTATTGTCGCATGCGCATTCCCAACCCAGCCGCAAAAGCAACCGCGCAGCCCGACCCAACCAACCTACACCACCCCCACCCCACGCGAACAGCGACCCGCTGCAATGGGAACCATGCGTCAGGGCTAACACTTCCTTCACAACCAGACTCCTCGCGCACCAGATCCGCAAGCACCTGCTCCAGCCGTCGCACCTCCCTCCACTCCTTCGGACCCTACGCGCCGCACTGTTCCCAAACAACAGCGCGGCGCCGCCGCGCCCCACGCCCGACGCAGCCGCCGTCGCGGCGACCCGGCGCGCCGCCGCCGACGCTCTCCTCGCGTGCGTGCCCGCGCCGCTGGCCAGCGCCTACTTGGCGGCGGCGGCCGCAGGGCGCGGCTCCTCGGCGCAGGGCAACATCGACGACGACAATGAAGGTCGCGATGCGCTCGCTGCCCGCGCAGAGCAGCTCCTCGATGCGCTCGCCGATCCCTACTGCAACAAGCACCTGCTGTTCGGGCTGCTCGAGCTCGTGCTCGTGCGCCTGATGCCCGAGCTTGCGGAGCGCGGCGTGCACGCGCTGCTGGGGGAGCGGCTGGGAGAGGTCCCGGCTGAGTGAGGCGATAGACTGCTTCTCTTCTTTCCTGCGCTGGTGGTGATGCTGTAGTGTTAGCTTGCAAATGCAGAAATGACATAGTCTTGTGCGCGCGCGGGGTGATGTTAAACTGCCCTGGATTGGATCAATGATGGAAAACGTATTTGCCTAAATGTACAACGTGCCACCTTTGGCTTTGAGAAAAAGTGATGATTGGTGACGATGATGATGATGATGATGATGATGCCCAAGCTGGAGTATGGGAGCTCTTGCTCCGCTCTCCTTCTACTCACAGCGGACCGGTGAGGGTCGTGAGAGAGTTTATCTACCCGGTGAACGAACTCCGAAGATCAGGTCCCGTTCGCACTCGCTGGTCCACAAATAAAAAAGGGAATAAGACACAAGTGAGCAAGGAAAACTGCGCTGAAGAAGAGAAAAAAAATGAAAGAACTGTTACCCAATCGGCGACTCCCAACGGTCACCAGCAACATGAAAGGCGCTCTTCTCCCATGGTCCCAAAATGTACTCCCAGATTTCGTTTCCAGGCCCCCGCGTGAGCAGGTATTTTCTGAACCCATTTCTTTGCCGTCGTAGCTCCCTCTTACCCTGTCGTTTCCCCAAAAGCCCAGACGGCGAAGCGCGCAAAGAAAGAACGAAAGAAATAGAAAAAAATTTGTTGAGGGCGGAACGCGGCCAGAAACATGTACAGAGGGCGCAATCCAGAAAACCTCCCGAAAGTCCAATCCAGAGCAGAAGGTGGCGTGCAGCGAGTGGTGTGCCTGTAGGTGTGTTGCGTACCGAAGCTGGATCTGAAAGTGATATCCAACTGTGGTCTCACCGTTTATCGTTGTGCGGATGGTCGTATCCGTTGTGTTCTCCTATAAGAAAGATCTGAAAAGGGGGGAGAAGCATCCGTGATCGCCCGTCCGCTCGCTGCCGCCATGCAAGAATCGAAGTCTTAAAGAAGTGTGTTAGGCCGTTAAGGGGTGTAAAAATCGTAGAGGTAGGTCCCGAGACTAATATGAACAGGTCGTAAGTGAGGAAGCAGTCGATCCAAAACAGGTCGCAGCCGAGCTGGTTCCCGTTGCCCTAGAAGGTTCTCGTCTTCGCGGCTTATTCGCGAGCGAGCATGTTTTTGAAGTCTCCGCTGGGAATCCTATGCATTCCTCCCGGCATTTCGACTCCAATACCACCTGGAGTGCTCACGCCGGCGCTAACGCTGCCTTGCCGACTGCCTTGCAACTTCAGTCGCTCCATCAACCCGCCCATCGTAATCAACTCCTTTGGCTCTACGGTGATCGATGGTTGGTGCTGAAGATAGCTCATCACAACCTCAAGTGCTCTACGTGTCTCCTCCAAGGTTGGACTTCCTGGAGGGACGCTGCTGATGGCTGAAGACGGCGTGATTGGTGATGAGTGCGTCAATGAAGGCGTGGCCTGCGTTTGTAGCATAGGCGCTGAAATGCCACTTGTCGTTATTATGGCTTCCGACATGGTGCTGTGAGGTGGTGGAGGAGGCTGCATCGTTGCTACTGAGCCTTCATCAACCGTGGCCAGCGGATTCGACATTTCGGTCATTGGCGACTCCAGGACCGTACTCGAAACGTATTTAGGAGTTAATGGCTCCGAAGATGGTGGTGATACGTATGGTTCCACTCCAAGCATTGGAAATGTTTGGCTACGTGGCCGAGAGTAGTTGCTTCCGATATTTGCCGGTACCAGCCTTCCAGTTCCTTGTGGAATGAATGGCGACGTCGTTTCCGGGGCAAAGAATGGTGAAGTGGGACTCTGTGGTGCTGGAGAGAAAGATGATGAATGTGCTCCGTCCGTGAAGGTACTGGCGAGAGACGCGTTGCTCAGCGAGTGATAGGGTTTGTGACCCTGGGCTGAAAAGTCGACATAGGTATCAGGACTCTCGGTTTTATGTGCATCTTCAGACTTCGTAACACTCATTGCCGTTGGTGAGCCTTCCTTCTGTGGAGAGGTCGGAGACGTGTTGTTCGGCGAATGCGAACCAGATCCTGGATTCGAAGCGCCCTCTATCTCGTCTACAAACGAACCTTTGCGTGACTTTGAACCCATGAGATTATTCTTCTGCTTGAATTTCTCTAACCAGCTGTTGTTGTTAGCTTTGGGTAGGCTCTCCGAACTGCCAACCGTCGTCGCGAAGAATCGAAACTTCTCTTTGATCAGCGCGTCCGTCAACGGCAGTCCTTGTCTCTGGTGGTTCTTGGCCCAATTCGATAACGCACGTTCAATGTCTGGGAATTTGCCTTTTGCTTTCCGTACGGGCGACCTACTACCATCCTCCTGGTGTAAATACTTCTCCTTATTCCGTAGCACTTTAGATACGGTACTGTCGCGATCAGATTAGACCATTGAGATACTCCGGGTACCATTCAATGTTACATACCTTCGTTCAACACCGAACATTGCTGTGGACCGTTAGCACCGGACTCAAAGTTTGGCGTTTCAACTCTACTCACCTCCAATCTCTGTTTGCTTGACAGTAGGATGCTCTTCAGCATACAGACACATGCGTCGACGGTCAGCATCCGTGAGTGTCTTCCGTGGCGTTGACGAAGTGTGTCGGCCGGTAGTCGCAGGTGCCGAAAGCGGAGCTGAAACTGGAGGTGCCGGCAAAGGTGCTGATGGAAACAACGGTGGTACGTATGTGGATTGACTCGTCAACATGCTTGGCCACTGAGGCATTATCAACGGTTGAAGAGCCTGGTGGGTTGTGCGAGGTGGTGGCATGCTTCCAGCGGCATACATGGGTTCCATGGGCATCGGGTTGTAGGCGAAGCCATTGTACTCGTGGACGGGCGATTGGTGCTGTGAGTGATAGACATTACCACTGTCGGTCCACTGGCCGGTCGGATCATGATATGCACTTCCATGCTCTTGGTGCTGGTCGTGCTCCATAGTCATGATCAAGCTCATCTGGAAGGCGCGCGGGGTTGCTGCTACAAAGCGATGTCGCCGGTATCAAAGCCCATAGACGGCCAACGCAAAAGAATCGGTACCAGCACCAGTTCCCGGGTCCAGGCGAACTAGTTGTCGGCAGGCTGCATGCAGAATGGAAGCAAGGTGAGGCTGGCGGGAGACGGGCTGCGGTTCCTCGGACGGCGGCCGACGTAGACGTAGTGGAAAGACGGCTGAATGGGTGGAGCAGAAGCAGGAGCTGAGGCGCAGACAGAGGTGGGAATGCCTCACATATGCGGCAACGTGTATAGGGCGGATAGTTTGGCGAGGAGGAATGAGGGAGAGTAAGGTAGGGTAGATGCAAATGCAGGACTTTAGGTTGAAGGAAATGCAGAGCACGGGTTGCGGGAGTGAAGCTCAAGCCTTCGGCGGATGCAGAGCGGGAGAAGCGCAGGAGCCAGACAGCAAATACAGAAAGAGGCAGCCTATAGTGCGGGCGACCCCTGCTTTTTCGTGTCGAGGCTGGAGCTTCACCCCAGGACCCATGCCAAGGACGGTCAAGACGAGAGAAGCGGACGGGCTACGGAGCTCGAAGGCACCGGCGGCGTGCGGGAGATGGCGAGAGGCGATGGCGAGGGAGAACGGACGGGCGGGCAGCGAGGGGCCACAGGCATCATCATGGGCCCAACGGTTCCAGCGGCCCAAAAAGAATTGGAAAATGGGGAAAAATGATAATTAGAGAGTTAAACGGTATCGAAAAAAGAGGCGCGGGAGTCAAGAGGGAATAGCATGAGCCGGCGGAGACCCAATGGGATCAGCTCGCGGAAAATGGGCTCGAGCGCCTAAAACATGATTGAGGAGGAGCTGGGATGGGCGTGGTACGGGGCATGGCCTGGGTCTGGCATGTCCATTTTCCCACTCCACACACCATGCGCTTCCATGCCCGACTTCGCTCAACCACCAAGCCATACCTCTACGGAGAACCAATGCAACAACCTGCGATCCAGGGTGTGTGCGCGTGCCTTTGCGTGTGAGTGACTGCGTGTGCGCGCGTGTGTGTGTGTGAGTGAGCGAGCGAAGCTGGCAGTGGGGTGTCTTTGGCGGCTGGCTTTTCTTACGCAGTAGCCATTACGGAGAATGGCCACAGCCTGCCCTCTCGAGGACCTTGCAGAAACGGACAGGCCATGATCGTCTCATCGATAGCTTGACCAAAGATCTCGCACGGATGCGCCAGACTCCACTACCGTACATGCCGTTTTAATCATGTGCCTGAGTGCTCATGACGAAATAAATCGACCTACGGATTGTGTAACGAGAGCGACGTGCCCACTTACCTATCAGCACTCCGACGTGAAGAGAGGATTCGTGAGACGGCAATGCATTGATGGATCAAGCACGTCGAATCGAAGCCATCCGCCCGCCAACTTCGGCTGGCTGGAGCTCGTAGACGCAAAAACGAGGAGCAAAACACATCCCAGGTACGGCCGGGAAAGCAACGCGGTCGAGTCGTCAATATCGCATCCTCAACGGCCACCGTCGACGACCCAGCAGTCCGGACGAGGCCAAGGGAAGAAAATTGAAGCATGAGGGGGCTGCGCTTGGCTGAGCTTGTGGAGCGATTTCTCTACGACCTTCCCAACGACAAGCATCGAATCGACCAGTGAAACGGGCCTTGCGAATCCCGGCTTTGAGTATTCAGAGTGTCAGAGGAGATGCACAGTCACATTCCACCGAGACATCGACTCAATAAACTGATATGAGGGGCCGCATCCAAACAGGAACGAGCCGTCTCGTTTCCGTTGTCCGAGTACATGTAATCATGGGCATTCTGGATGCACGATAGTAGACGCTTGCTCACTAATAATTGTACGTGTGCACCGCGTACTCTTTTCCCTTCCGAACCGTCCAGAACTCTCCGCGCTCACTCACCCATCTTTTCGCCCCGTCGGCCTTTTCGCAGAAGCGCTCCCGTTGGGTGCTAGCAGGGCATTCGCGTACATCAACCCTGTAAAGGCGCAATTCTCCGAAGTATCCCAGCTTTCTCTGCCTTGTGATTGGAAGCCGGCGGCAATTGTCCGACAAATAGCATTCCAGCAAAGTGAGACGGCACCGCTCCATTCGAGAGAGGCGTAATTTGATGAAACCTCAACGCGCGTGAGCGAGAAAGCAAAAAGATAAGCCCCTGCCAGCCAGATTCGTCCACACGCACGCTCCATCCCATAGCATACAATGCTTCCTTTCAATCCCTTCTGCTTCACCGTAAGCAAGGCCCTGGGAAAAAAAAAAGAGGCCGTGTGCTGATTCGACTAGCCCTACCTATTAGCCCTTCGTCGGCAAGTCGGTCCTCCAATCCTGCCTGGTTATCCGTCCCTTTGACTAAACCCCCCAAGAATGAGACATCCAAAGTACCAAAATACTCCTGCTGTTGCCACCTATTGGGTTTTGCAAAACGTTTACTAGACCCAATGGCTGAGCTACGCAAGACAATCCCAATCCATCAAAGTATTCGTTGTGGACTCATCAGCTCTCTCGCGTGATGGTACTTCTTATTTGGTGGGTTCTGGAGCATCATAAACTCTACTCGCGCCTCGTGACCATACCCTCGCCGTAGGATTGCGGCCTGGCGTCGACACTCTCGACCAAGGAAACCGCGCGTTGCTCGGTCGTTGATCCTGATCTTCATCGTTTGATGATGGTAACTGATTTTGAAATTGTCAGCACCCGTAATAGCCCAGCGGATTCAATTTTGAGGCACCGGAGTAACCGCCCTGTGCCGCAAATCACATACTGATGTCTTCGTCGGCGAGCTCGTGAGAAAGCCCTACGCGTTGGGGTTGGTGCTTGACTGACTTGCCATACACAATCGCCTGTCTGAATTGCTCGACAATTGATTTGTGAATGGCGTTGCACTGTGAATCCTACGTAAGTCGGCACGTCTCGACAATTTGTCATTGTTTTCACTTACAAAGTCTTCGACGGTGCACGCGCCCGAACGGAGCACCACGGGCGCTGAATAGTCCGGCATCTTACCCTTCGGCCGAGTGTACACTCGAACCAGGTTCAGTTTCACCCACATCAACTCGAGTAGCTCGTCGACGTTCCAGCCGTGTTCCGAACTGATGGGAACGGCATTTGGAATGCGATAGAGCAGATCTAGCTCTTCGATGCTGATGGCGTCGATCTTGTTCAACGCGTAAATCACCGGGATATACGCTCTACTCTTGGCCTCCAGAACATCAATGAGATCGTCGATGGTTGCATCGCATCGGATCGCGATGTCCGCTGAATTGATTCGGTATTCTGACATGACTGCTTTGATCTCCTGTCACTTGTTTAGCCGTCATCCACTGAAGAATTCCTAGAACACCTCAACGCTCAGACATACATCCGGGTCAATGTGTGTCAATGGAACAGTATTCGTAACGTTCAATCCTCCCTTGTCCTTCTTGCGAAAGACAATATTTGGTGGACTTTTGTTGATTCGGATACCAAAGCCCTCCAATTCCTGCTCGATGATACGCTTGTCCGTCAAAGGCTTGTTCACGTCAAGCACTATAAAGATGAGGTGACACGTCTTCGCAACGGCAATGACCTGACGACCACGACCCTTTCCATCCTTCGCTCCCTGAATAATACCCGGTAGATCAAGCATCTGAATCTTTGCGCCATTATACATGACTTGGCCCGGCACTGTTGTCAGTGTAGTGAATTCATAAGCAGCTGCTTCCGAGTGCTGTCCTGTGAGCTTGCTCATCAACGTGCTCTTGCCAACGGAAGGAAATCCAATGAAGCCAACACTGGCGACACCTGTTCTCGCGACATCGAAACCGACTGAATCATGAATGTGAGTGAAGTGCCGGTTTCAATGTTAAAAGAGACCTTACCACCGGCGCCACCTCCACCAGACGACGGAGTCAACAACTCTTTCTTCAGCTTCGCGAGCTTAGCTTTCAACTGTCCTGGGCCGAGTTAATCACTCGATTCTTTCCTGTGATACCACATAAGCATACCAAGATGAAATGAAGTAGCTTTGTTTTTCTGCGTCCTGGCCATCTAAGAAGTGTAAGCCATCGAACTCTGCCCAACTTCTACCCTTGGGATCTGCAAGAAACCGCATTCGCAAATGCTGCTAGAGGCTCGATTCCAAGAGTATTCCGCAATTACAACATATGCTGACGAAACTTGTCCTTGTATTTGACAAGTTCAACGTCATGGCTAGGGATTCACGTACTTCGGCCTCGATTTCTTTGATCTGGCAATGATGTTAGCACATGGTCTCGATGATCGTCCAAGGCTCCATACCTTATCTACAGTAGTCGCCATGATGCCAAAATGAAAGCGCAAAGCAAATCCCAAGTCTAAAAGACGATGTATTCCCAGGAAGTAAGTGGTAGAGCGAGATAAAAAGGTTGAAATTTTGGCAAATCCAGCGATGACGATGTTTGCCGTGGGGCAAGTGCCACCTCTACCCGATTTTCCACCAGGGTCTTGATCAAAACCGCACCACTCCACTCACGCTGTCATCTTTGCACTACCGCCAAAGCTGGTTCTTTACTAACGACCGTAAGGTAGGTTGCTTGCTCGCTGGGTGGCGTGACACTATCATACTCCGCAACTAGCCGTATGCTGTATGGAACGGCGACAAGTGTACCGTCTGGTGCAGCATAAGACAAGACTGTTTGTATGCGGCCACTTGACCGATTTCTCACAAAACAGCCATGTTCGGAACGACCCGCCGCGAATTGGTGAGGTCACACTTTGCATTACTTAATATTTCTTCTAGTAGTTCCAATCGGAATACCTCTCGACGTCCGCGTAGGCTAGGAGCAGATTAAACCAAATCATCTGCACGGTGCCGCACTTTTCATTCAGATTGACAACTGTCCTTTCGTAGACACCTACGTTGGCCATCCTCTTGATCGAATTTTCAAACCTCTTCTTTCACGGAACAATAATCTTCGTACCCTTTCCGAACTCTTTATCGTTCATAGTCGATAGCCATGGCTTACATTGAGCAATCCCTCCCAAATGGCAACACCAATGGGTTTCAAGGACTCGTAACCGATATAATTCGGATTCTTGGGCCGTCTTCTGGAATCAATTCAGCAGATGTAGATCCTTTGAAACTACAATCGCTGATGAGGCGCTATACAAGCAATGAGGATGAGTGGGGAAAGTTCGCCTTGAACGATTGTAGTCGAAGTTACGTTCGGAATCTGATAGACAGGGGCAACGGCAAGGCTAACATACTGCTCCTCGTTTGGAATCCGGGTCGTGGAAGCCTAGTACACGATCATAGCAATGCTCATTGCATCATGAAAGTGTTGAAAGGCTCGCTCCAAGAGACGCTGTATCACTGGCCTGATCAAAATCTTGTTGAGCATGGCGAATCATCCCCTCTTAGTGTTCAAAAGGAGACTGTCTATGGAGAGAATGAGGTTACCTATATCTCAGGTAAGTGAATTCCAACTTATCAATGGTAGACGTCATATTCTTACCCAACGACGTTGGATATCGTGGTTCTTAGTCATACTACCATTCCTTACTTTTCCACTCTCTTACGGAATGTTGCTCTTTGACAAGAGAATCGGAAGCGTTGACAACTGTTCAGACCAAATAGGGCTGCACAGGATCTCCAATCCGCATTCAAATGACGTGGCTGTATCTCTTCATTGTAGGTCTCCGAGAGTCAAATTCGTAACGCAGGTTCCGCCCGCTGACAGTCACAGTATACACTCCACCATACGGATCCTGTCACATCTTTGACGAGCTGACGGGCAAGTCTAGCAGTGTCAATTCTTGTAACTTCTATTCGTTCTTGGGCACAAAGATATAGGCACAGCTCTGAATCGAATTGAGGGACAGCGTGGAGCCGATGCTGCGGGTTCGGTATAATCTCAACTTCAGCTGGTTTTAGCGGAGAGAAAGTAGCGACGGATCAGGGCGTAAATTGAATACCTTGGATTGTAAGCAGTCAGTCTATTTAACCTCGGCGAAAGGGATTTGAGGTAATTTAAACTGGCAAGAAACGCACGACAATTCGGAAATACGATTAGCAGTGCCTTCAGTCTTGCTGGCAAGCTATGCTTGATTTGTCGGATTAATTGATTTGAGTGGATGAATTCCAGTTGCAACCACTACAATGAAGTTGATTTTCGTCGTTTGTTGTTTCTAGAATGGCACCAAAGAGGACTAAATGAGTTTGAAGATGAACAAGTTCGCACGCATGCAGGAACTCGACGGCTTACACGCGATACCCCGCGTTTCCACACGTTTGGAATTGGTCCCTTTATATATTCCCCAGCTGTCACGTCCGCTAAAATAACAAATAATCATATCATTGCCAAGTCTTTTGGCTGCTTATACGCGCACGAGCTCAACCGACAAAACTCCCTCCAGTCTTTCCCTCATATCCACCAAATAATGATCTTGAGGGATCACAAATTGTTTATTCCTTGGGCAATGATCACAGTACCTTCATCATCTGGCACTCTTTCTCCCTCATGCGACGAGCCTTCGATGCGGTGGCCCGCCATGTGCTTCCACTCTTACCGGCGGCCCTACCCATAGCACTCCTCTTTTTCAGCACAACATCGTCACTTTTCACGCCTTCTCGCCACTCACTATTCATCACTTCGATCGCATGGCTTTTGGCTGCTCTCTTCTTCGGCTCGCGAGCTGGCTTCGCTAGCCACCAAGCAACGGCGCGAACGCGCAAGCTCTGTGTCATTTCAGGATTTCTCTACGCCCTAGCGCAAATATGCCAGCGAGTTACCTTGGATAAGGAAAATTTCTGGTGGACGAAGGTAGCTCTCATATCGCGCGATCGATGTTTTACAATAACTAACGTTGGGAAAGGCGCTACTACCTCTTTGTACCTATTGCATCCTTCGAAGCGGCATGATCGATAGCGACAATGGCTGGAACGTACACGCAGATGACACCGCAACAGACAATACGACAACTTCACCGGGCAGTGGACGACTTACTATACTGGCTACAGGATTGGCAACAGCAGTGCTCGCCAGCGTTTGGTTGTCACCACCAAGTATGATGCTAGGAGTATGCGCAAGCATCGCGACTTCATGCACGTTGTTGCTCCTCGAGGATATACTTCGTGCACAGAAGCATGAGGGGACTGTCAATTCAGTTGATGGACTTCTTCAACGACCGTCAACTTCAGCCAGGGATAATGCCCAGCGGTCTGTCGCAAGCAGAGATATGGCACTAGCGGTGGCAGGTTTTAGTGTTATTGCTTCAATCGCGCTGGAAAGTTTCAGATCCGGTGAATTGACACATCAACTCGTACCGCCTGCGCGAGAAGACTTGCGACCGCTATGGAAAGCTACGCAGCTTCCATACAGCTTTGGACAAGATATATCAGGCATCGCTCTCGAGACAGGAAAGGCTATAGCGCTTCTCTATACGGTAAGCTGCCAAGTTTCATCACCATTCCAAGATCATTACTCAGATGCAAGTCATGTATTGTACTGTGCCTTCGAAGTCACTTTCGCTCTTCAGATTTCCTCCTGTTTGCACTGGGTCCTTAGCGAACTACTAGGCATGTGGCAAGCGGGTTACGGACCCACTTATTATACCTTGCCCTGGTCTTTGCCTTAGCCCATCTCCTGAACACGATCTTCACACCTTCAATTTCCATTTGCATCTCTACTTTCGCGTTTCGCATTGTGCTCTAACGCTTTCTAACCGTTTGAAAAGACTTGCGACTACGGCACGCTCTATGCGTCGTTCATCTGCGTCGCTGCAACTCTTGTCGCAAAGCAGTTGTCTTCAGGCTCCTCCTGGCCAGCTGTCTGGATGACTGCGCTGTACGGCGCATCATCGCATTTAATTTTTGAGGATGCGTCAAAGCTTGGCCCTCTCTTATCCACTGCGTGGAGGAGGATGAGGGCGAGACAGCTGATTACTTTGTTGGCTGCTGTAACTCTTGTGTTTATGACGTTTTCGCTCTTTCGACGACCGCACTACCCCCGCAATCACATCACTGTGGAATTTACCTTTCCACCAGAGCAGCCCATCGAACTGTTGGGGCCTTTGCAACCCACCGACACGAGCCTGCATCCCATCGATCAACTCATCAAGAAGTCGGAAGATGAGTTCAATCGGCTTTTGGCTCGCCAATCGCAGACGCTTGATGCAGCAGTTGCAGAGTACAAACGACGTTACCGCATTCCACCACCACCAAACTTCGACATATGGTTCGCATACGCAAAGCGGAAAAATGTTCAATTAATCGACGAGTATGACACCATCTATCACTCTTTGCTTCCTTTCTGGGCATTGGAGCCTAGTGTCATTCGCAGCAGAGTCGATGAGTCTATAGGCTTCGAAGGCAATTTTCTCATGGCCGTGACCATTCGCGAAGGCCAGATTGCCGCGATGGAAGCCGGCGAAGAGTGGGAACAGAAGGCAATTACAGGCATGATGGCCGATTTCATCCGGTATTTGCCGGACATGAACCTGGCATTCAATATTCACGATGAGCCACGAGTCATCCTGCCGCACGATATTCTTTCTCGCCTGGTTGATGTTGCTCTCAGCCAAAGTATGCCGGCTGCCTTTGCCACTAGAGAACCCAGAAACAACTTCTCCCCTCGCCCTTCAGATTTGAATGACGGCAAGCGCATCCGAGAAGCTCTGACAACTCGGTTCAACAGATTCGCTCATCAGCATACGTGGACACACTCTAGAATGTCATGTTCTCCAGATTCTCCAGCGCGAAGCTTCAATGAGCAGACAAACGATAATATTACACCCTACGCTTTAAGTGACCTCGGTTTCGTTTATAATCATTCTGCCTTCAATGATATTTGCCTTTCACCATCATTGAAAGACAACTTCGGCTTCTTTGATAGACCTAACGCATTCAACCTCGTCCAAGATTTGTTCCCAGTTTTCTCTCAAAGCAAGATTAGCAGCTATCAAGACATTCTTTATCCCAGCCCGTGGTACTGGGCAGGGAAGGTCGACTACGTAGAAAAGAGAGATATGGAATGGCAAAAGAAGGAACCAAAACTCTACTGGCGCGGCTCAACGACCGGTGGTTTTAGTAGAGATGGAGGCTGGCGACGGCAACATCGACAACGGATCGTCAGAAAGATCAACGAACCCGATAACGCAAAAATCATGGCGAACAAAGGCAGTCCAGAGTCCCCTAATTGGCAGCCTCTGGATGTCCGACGCAAAGATTACGAGGAGATTGTGGACGTCAAGTTCTCTCACGTTGGCCAATGCGATCCTGGCGACTGCGATGCGCAAAAAGAATATTTCCATGTCGTGGACCGCGTCGACCAGCAAGACGCTTGGGGATATAAGTATCTACTCGACATGGATGGAAATGCTTTCAGCGGACGGTTCTACGCTTTCTTGAAGAGCAACAGTCTCATCTTCAAGATGAACATGTTCCAAGAGTGGCACAAGGACTGGGTCAAACCGTGGCTTCACTACATCCCGTTAAGCCTGAGAGGAGATGACTGGTTGGAGACTGTGCGCTACTTTGCTGGCGAAGAAGAGGGCAAGAGAGATGCTCCAAGACTGGCAGCAATTAGCCAAGACTGGGCGAACAAAGCTTTACGAAATGAGGATCTGGAAGTTTGGTTCTTTAGGTTACTGCTTGAGTACGTGCTATGGTTCTGTTCTTCTTTGACCAGTTTTGCTAACCAACCTACAGATATGGTCGGTTGATTGACGACAACAGAAACATCATAGGATACCCAGGGCCATGATTGAGCATGGTATCGCGTTTGTTTACGTGTTGACATGACTTTCAACTCCGTACATACATGCATTCAGCATTGGAGTCAGCTGTTGTACGTATTCATGCTATGGAAGTTGTTTGTATACTATTTTCTACGAAGATGAAGTCACCTTAGTTTTCTTAAGACCGTCCAAATGGTTTCCATGTTCCTTCTTGAAACACAGCATTTGCGAGTTGCTGTCCGCGAGGCTGACGGAATGCGAAGGATAAGCTTTTATGACATCACAGTTATGAACACTGTGGCTTGAAGAAGGATTCCAAGCAAAACTAGCAACATTTTCAAAATTTCCTTGCATTCTATCAATCCTCTTACTATTTCTTAGATCTCGAATGACCTGAATGTCCTCGAATTGACTCGACAAGATCGAATCCATAGTGCGGGGTAGCTTTACTATTTGCGCCGGGAAAGTCATGCACTTTCCAATACGAAGTCTCCGGCAGTCATTCTCCACCAGCTTCGGGAAGGCAGCTATCCGTCTAGACAATCGGATCATATCTGGAGAGGCTCCACAGTTCACGCCGCTTATACCCCGCCATCGAAGCGACTGCGTCCATTTCGAGAATCCGAGGCTCTTCGCCGCTGTTCCGAAAGCTGTCATGGAGTACAAATATTACTTCGGTTCGGCCTCGCCTCCACAGTGCAATCTCACCTTATTTTCCAATCTCGAACCATTCACCTTCTTACCGACGCCTAATTGAAAGGTCCAAACGCCCAACCACCGCCAAAACCACCGCTCACCATGACCATCCCCAAAACGCAGCGGGCCGCCGTCCGCGTCGGCAGCGGCGCGACCGCGCGCGTCGAAATCCAAGAGATCCCAGTCCCCGAGCTGCAGCCCGGCCAAATGCTGGTGAAGCTGCACTGGAGCGGGCTGTGCGCGTCGGACAAGTCGCTGATCCACGACGAGTGGAGCGGCGGCGCCGCGCAGCTGCTGATGCAGCCGTCAGCGTGCGGCGTGGCGGGCCACGAGGGCGCCGGCGTGGTGGTCGCGCTGCGCGACGCCGATGGCCCCTCCGGCTGGCGCGTCGGCGACCGCGCCGGCGTCAAGTGGATCGCCTCCACGTGTGGTGCGCCCGATTGCGACATGTGTGCTAATGGCCGCGACGAGTGCCACTGCCCCCGCCAGCTAAATTCTGGATTCACGGTGCCCGGCACCTTCCAGGAGTACGTGGCGACGGATGCGAGGTAGGCGATGCGAAGCTCCAGCCGTGGTAGCGCGGAACTGAGCTTATACAGGTATGCGACGCGGATTCCCGAGGGCGTGAAGGACGAGGAGGCCGGCCCTATCATGTGCGGTGGTGTTACCGCGTACACTGCGCTCAAGCGGAGCGAGGTGAGGCCCGGCCAGTGGGTTGTGCTGCCCGGTGCTGGAGGCGGTCTGGGGCACTTCGCCGTCCAGTATGCGAAGGCCATGGGCATGCGCGTGATTGCGATAGACGGCGGCGAGGAGAAGAGGAAGCTCTGCAAAGATCTCGGCGCCGAGGAGTTCATTGACTTCACACAGGTATGTCGAGCTGACGATGCTGACGTTAATTCGAAACTGAAGGCTGGCAGGTCAAAGATATCCCCGCTGAGGTGATGAGGATTACCAAGCTCGGGGCTCACGGTGTGGTTGTAACAGCAGCTACAAGAGCAGCATATGAGCTTGCTCCGCATGTGCTAAGAGTACGCGGGAGAATGGTCTGCGTCGGATTGCCTCAAGATCATACGATCGTCGCTGGTTTGCCTCCCCTCATGATGTGCATGAAGTCAATGGAGATTGTTGGTAGCGTCGTAGGTACAAAGAAAGACGTTGATGAGGCGCTGGACTTCACCGCAAGAGGTCTGGTTCATCCAATCTTGACTAAGGGCAAGTTAGAAGACCTGAACCAGTTCATAGACCAGATGAAACAAGGAAAGCTTCCAGGAAGGGCTGTTGTAGAAGTTTCTGCGAGTTAGTCGCGAGTACATTCGAAAAGTTGAGTGTCTTCATGAGCTACAAAGCTTTTCTTTTGCTTCTTCAGATTTCTCTATCTAATGTAAATCTTCAAAGCGGGATTCCATGTCGGTCAAGTCACTCAGATTATCTAGATATCTAGTTGTCCCATGTCTAGACTTTGAAGATCTTTTTCTGGTCTTGCTTTCACAATTCAAGATGAGACGTGGCCCATTCTGCTAATACCTGTTGAATGAGCCTTCCTGCAGCCGTGTTCTACGATTGGATATATTTCTTCAGCCCGCGTAGCCGCTCTTGGGCATCTTCTAAAATTTGGTCCTCTTTGCAGACAGCGAACCTCAGCCAGTCTTCGACAAGATATGCGTTCTGAGGCGTGAAGAACTCAGTTGGAGGTATTGCGGCAACACCAATCTCCATGATCAAAAACCATGCAAGTTTGAAGTCTCGCGGTCTGCTAGCAACGTGTGGCGGGAATTTATAGTCGTCTGGTAATTTAACCTTGGCCATATTGACCAACACGAAGTAGCCTCCCTCGGGTTCGGAGTACTGTGTCCACATCAACATGACAGCCTGCACGCTTTAGCCATCTTCTTCGAACTTACCGGCAATCCTAGCTCGTCCCAGATCTTGTTGAACTTGTCAACTTTGCCTTTCATCTCCTTTTTTGATGTTTCCCAGAAATCATGCTTGTCAGCTTCTTCAAAGCCAATTGCAGTCGCTTCTTGCAGCGGGCTCACACTGCTATAGCATATCCGTGTGTGGGCAGCACTGACGTACTTGATCAGGTGTTCTTGACCGATTAACCAGCCAACACGCCAGCCCGTCGCATAAAATTGCTTGCCGCCGGAGCCAACGGTGATAGTTAGCTTCTCTATTTCAGGTGATAAGGTTGCGACCCTCGTAAATGGTACGTAGTACAACCGATCATACACTTCGTCGCTGAGAATGATTATGTTGTGTTTGACACAAAGATCACCAATTGCTAGCAGTTCCTCCTTGGAGAAAACTTTACCAATCGGGTTGTGTGGAGAGTTGAGAACTATCATACGAGTCTTCGGAGTGATGGCAGCTTCCAGCTCTTTCATGTCTACTACCCACTCGGCAGCCGAAGTAGTCTCTGTTGCTCCTCTCTTCGGTGGGTGCATCGGCACGTATACCACCTTTCCTCCAGGCATCTCAATGTTGCTTATGTACTGGTCGAAGAACGGCTCAAATACAATCACCTCGTCGCCACTTTCGAGGAACCCCATGAAAGCACTGAGCATTCCTTCGTTTGCGCCAGTTGTGATTGTCACTTCCTTGTCTGGGTCTAGCTTTCTACCCCAGAAAGGCGAATATGCATCCGCTATAGCTTTCTTCAACCGCGGTCGACCTTTGGTAGGAGAGTATTGGTTGCAATCGACACGATCGAGTACTGACTTTGCGGCGTCGAGCACGAACTGCGGAGGGTTATATCCGAAGAAGCCTTGGCCCATATTCACGAGGGGTTGGATTGGAGATGCAGCGGCCGCTTCATTGATAATGCTCCTATTGATGCAGTCAGTATACATTGTATATAGTCGCACTACTGCTCGCTTCTCACCAAACATCTTGGGGTTGATTTGCGACTCTTGCAGCGGGCTTGAATGGATCACGGCGCATTTTGGTTGTGGAGAAGCACGCGACAATGCTTGTCGGCGTCCCAATTGAGGGTCTTTGGAAAGACCAGAGGCTAGATGAAACAGTGGGAGTCGTACGGATTCGTAGAATACTCCTCAAGATTATTTTCATGATTTGTTCGCAACATGTAGGCAGTGTGAGTAATAAGCCAACATTGCGTGCTTCGCATAGCTTCGGCCGATGATCGGAGCAGTCAGCAGAGTTGGCGTTGGAGTACGGAGTAGGGCGCGTCTAGTCGCGTCTGCAACCTTTACTAACAAGCGTTTCTGTCACCATGGTAGAGTGCCCGATATGTGGGAAGTCGGTGAAAAGCGCTTCAATCAATGAACATATAGACTCAAACTGCCAGCTGCATGTAGTGGATGTCGATGCTGATAGGGCGAAATCGAGTGGCAATGTTCCAAGCTTCTTCAATACCGCGGCAAGCAGGCGCACCGGTCCATCAGTGACGAAAGAGCCAGGAATACAAAACGGTTTGTCGTCTTCATCAGATGAAGTCCGCCATTCATCACAAGGGAGTAATGGCGTCAAGAGACCGCTGGAGGCTGAGAGTCCAGACATCAATGCCGCTTCGAATGGTATCGAGAGGCCCGTCAAGAGACCCAAGACAAATCCACTCCTAAAAAATGCTCCTCTGGCTGAGAGAATGCGACCAACAGCGCTCGACGATGTTTGTGGCCAGGAGCTCGTTGGATCGAACGGACTAATTCGGGGTCTGATCGAAGAGCAAAGAATTCCTAGCATGGTGCTCTGGGGTGGCCCGGGAACAGGGAAAACTACAATAGCAAGATTAATCGCCCAAAGTGCGCGCTACCGGTTTATTGAGGTCAACTCTACAAGCACTGGTGTACAAGAGTGCAAGAAATTCTTCGCTGAAGCACGCAGCGAACTTGCGCTGACTGGCCGACCCACCATCATATTCTGTGACGAGCTGCATCGATTCAACAAAGCGCAGCAGGATGTCTTCCTGGGCCCGGTAGAAGCTGGACAGATAACACTGATCGGAGCAACTACTGAGAATCCATCATTCAAGGTCAACAACGCTTTGCTATCCAGATGCCGCGTCTTCACACTGGCAAAGCTGACGGACAACAACATTGTGACTATCCTACAGCGCGCTTTGAGTTTGGAATACGAAATTCGTCCAACATTGTTAGACGACGAATTCCTGCTGTACTTGGCAGCCTTCAGCGACGGAGATGCTAGGACTGCGCTGAATTTACTCGAACTTGCTATGGATTTGGTGAAGCGTCCAGAGATCACCACTGACGCCATCAAGAAAGCTCTTACAAGGACGTTGGTATATGACAGGAATGGGGACATGGTAAACCTCAATGCTCGAGCTCAGATGGATCTCAGCTAACTTGGACAGCATTACGATAGCATCTCGGCCTTTCACAAAGCCGTCCGCGGGTCTGATCCTGACGCAACTCTTTATTATTTAACTCGAATGCTACAATCTGGTGAGGACCCTCTGTACGTTGCGCGCAGAATGATTGTTGTTGCGTCAGAAGACGTGGGCCTTGCCGATAGCTCGATGCTATCTCTTGCAACAGCCACCTACAGCGCGTGCGAGAAAATTGGCATGCCAGAGTGTAAAATTAACCTCGCGCATTGCGCTGTCGCGCTAGCTCTTGCACCAAAGAGCACTCGAGTGTATCGAGCCCTAAACAATGCGATTGCAGCAATTGCAGAACCTGGCATTGCGGGTTTGCCTATCCCTTTTCATTTGCGAAATGCCCCAACAAGATTGATGAAGGAGCTTGGGTACGGGCAAGAATATAAATACAACCCTGACTACAAGGATGGAAAAGTGGTTCAGACTTATCTCCCAGAAAAGTTGGAAGGCAGAACATTTCTGGAAGATATCGACCTAGGAACGCTCGTTGATCCAGAGTTAGAAGGTCACACTGCGACGACACCTTGACATATTTGTGCCACGAACATCAAGGCCTCACAAAATCACCTGGAAACTGTCTATGCTTGATTATAAGAGTAATCCTAGAGCGCGCAATTTCAGAATCACTCCACATCAGCCTTAGCTGTCCGGTGGGATCCATAGAATAAATCAAGATCATATCGACAGCCGGCATCCTAGATACCTTACCGAAGCATGACGCGTATGGACGAGATATCTCCCCATACTTCTGGACATACTCGTAGGCATTGGTGGAAGAGATAGCTTCCGTACTTTGCTGACGTACTTCCTGTGAGATTCTGGTCACTGTTTACAGCCTTGCTGCTCTAGAAATAAAAGGCACTCACGGCAGTGAAAACGCGTGAAGCGATAAACATGAAGAAATTTGTATCTACGGGTTCGCCCCGGTCTTCAAATATTTGCCGTGAATCGAAAGTTTTCCCGGAGAATTTTCTGGCTTGAGATTCGTACATTGTTTCAACTATGATAAGGACTCAATTTATTTTGGACGAGCTCAAAGAGTTTACATTTCTCGAAACATCACATGAGCGGCCCTATGATAGCGAGCAAGTCCTCCTATCTGAGTTACAGATTGCCGCTGTTGACACTGTGTTTCCAAACGTAGAGTTTGCATCGTCTTGGCGCTCCATTCATTTGTCTAAGCAATGTACGGAGTAGTTGTGGCAAAGGCCCAGACAAAGATGGGTCTACTAGAGTAAGTAGGCTACCTCCGAAAATATAGCGGAATTCCTACCGAGCGCGAATTGAAGATTTTCATCTGCTGGGAAAAAATGGAAGACTTATACCTAAGGTCGGTGCGTCCTCAACATCACGTTCTCTTCGCAGAACCATCTCCGAGTTGATCTGCCAGGTTTCACTTATCGTAGGTAATTACTGCAAGCTTGATTGCAGGTGGGTCAAAACTTCGGTGACAGGTTTCGTTTTGGCATTCAGGACCAATTGGGCTACGTCCGACCCACTGGTGAAACAGCAGCGAGGCCTCTAGCTCGCCACACCCAAAGCTCAGAATCCACCAAGAACATCGGATTTTCAGCTTCAAACCCCCGAGTAGCGTGATAGGGGTTGAAACGAATCTGGCCATAATTTCCTTCATGATATGAACGGTCTTCGCGCTCGTAATACCTTCCTGGCTATGACTCTCCTTTTGTGTTGATCTTGTGACAGTCTGCTCCAGCGAGCCACTCTTTCGCTTCTATCTCAGTGCTGGCACGATGAAGTTCACCTTAACGGCGGATTCCCTCCCTTTCGTTCTGTTCTGTCTATCTTTAAATATACTTTGTCGACAACCCTTCGCGCTAGCGCAAACCGTTTATTCCATTTCCACGCTCGATGAGATACAAGATACAGGACTATCGGCACCATGCGAGGCTGCGTACACCGAAACCATCTCTGGATGTCAGATGTCTGATTTCATTACAACGAATCAATGCTCAGCCAGTTGTCAAAGTAGTCTCCAAAGCGTACAGTTGAATGTACAATCAGCGTGTGCCGACGATACCATCTCAAGTACCTCCCTTTTGAGCTACTTCAACTCCGGCAATGGCGTTAATCAACTGTGTGTCGTCATGAAGAGCGCTGCGACGACCATGTCCACCGTTGTTTCATCCGCTCCAACTGCAACCTCGTCGTTATCGTCTGGAACTCAAACCTCGGCGAAAACGTCGGCCAGCGGTGCAACAGAGCCACTCGTCACAGGCTCGACTTCGCCTACACCTTCAGCAACAGCACAGAAATCAACCTCAGGCATCTTGGCGCTTCCACGGGTCGTCCTGATTGCTATCGTAATTGGCATAGTTGTTGGATTTGCGTTATTAGCACTCGTGACTTATTTCTGCTTCAACGTGGAACGGAAATGAACAAGTTGCCCGCTACAAATGGGTGATGAAGGATACATTCGTTTATGAGCACGCACAGATCGTCATCCAACGACACCGGTCGCTTCCGGAACCACATACACTTGGTCAAGATGATAGATGCCCATCGACCTACGACGTCGTGGGCTTCAGTCGTCCGAATTTCAAAGGCAATGGCTTTAGGATCGCGTTTGCTGCAGTATGAAACAAGAATGACATTGGATACAAGAGTATTCTCTCACGGATCGCTCAACCTGAGCTGCTGTGGAGCCTACGACAATATTGATGATTCGCCTGGGAAGCATGGGAATCTAGCTAAGTCACAGGTTGAGATGAAAGTCGATGATGTTGGTCGACTGGGAATAGTCGCCCGGGGCGAAGTACAACGGGTGACAAATAACTACATGGGAAAAAGTTACGATTCTTGTAGATAATTTAAAATTAAAACATGGCAATTGGCCCTTATCTTGACTTCATCTCCAACTACAAATTTCTTCATGACTACTTGAGTCGTTCCCCGTTTCGGTGGCAAGCATCGCGCTCAGCTCTTTGCGTAGAGTCCACAGTGAGAGTGGTGATTGAGGAAAACAGGCATGCTATCACCGTGAATGATGCCATAGCCATGTTTACCGACGATGCTCATCAGGTGAGTTTGCAAACATGGCAGTTCTTTAGCGTGACAGGGACCGAAGAGGAGATCTGCAAGACGTTTACAGCGCGAAGCAATTGGTAAACTTTTAATCTCTTGCCTATATTCTATATCACGTGTGATAGGGATTGACACCAACAAGCTACGTGCGCTTTCAGTCAAATGCAGTAGTATTGCATGTCGTTGGAATTTTTGTATTCATGATGCATCAATTTAGCCGAAGACCGTAAGCAATGGCAATACGCCCTAGTACTTTGATCAACGAGGTGTCATGATGGGGCGTCCTAAATTGATATCTGGAAAGGCATCCAGATAAATTCTCTCACCAGGAAGAAGCTAGGCAGCAAGCGCAGGTGCACATATAAAGTGACCGGCAGCTGTACTCCGTAGGGCTGATTGGAAGGCCCCAACCCATCAAGCGCTGACTAAGCCGTCCATTGCTAAAATGATGTTCACCACGGGAACTGCCCGCGACGAGTAGAAGTACTGTGAAATAGAATAAAGTGGATGAGTCATTTGAACGAAGAGTTGGAAGTCGAATACTTTAGTCAGCAACATTGTGACCCGTACGCAATCATGAAATGACATTTAGGGTGACAACCATAGACCGGCGGCCTCCAAGAAGACCACCACCTCCGAATACACCAACAGAGAACATCATTCCTTCATTCAGTTATCCCGAACATTGTGTTGGACAGATATAAAATCACTGTGTAGCTCAGAGCGAGACGTGGAGTTACTAACCGACGTATTTCCTAAAACGGAACACGCCAAGCCGTGCTGATACTGTAGCTATATAAGTTGGCGGCCCTCCCGCTCCCTCCTTCTTCCTCCTACCCTCCTCTTTTCCCCAATTACTTCGTTATCTGTAAAGTCCATCCCTGGTCATCGGCAACGGTCCTTGCTGACTTTTGTGACAGTGGAAACGGCAGCCAATATTAACTATGGCTCAATACTCGAGTGAGAGGCCGCTATCGTTGTCGTCGTCGTCGCCGTCGCAACCCTCAGTGTCGCTCGCACACAGAGAGCAGTTCAAACTTCCCGAAAGGCCCAAGGGGCCTTCGAATCGGCAGCAGGTGTTCGTTGATGGCGAATTTCTTCGAATTGTCGAAACACCTCGTCGTTGCCAGGTGGACCTCGTGCATCCTCGGCTGAGAGAGTGGACTGCTCATCGCGCATCCCTAAATTCATCCGCAACAGGCAACAGCTCCAGCGAACACGCAGTTCTGAAAGTCCATGACCAACAGCGCCTTGCCTCGCTGTCGCCCAGGTTGGGTCGTGAAGCCCGACAGCAATCTATCACGACGCCGCCGCGGAGCCCGGTATCTTTCATGGAGGGCCCAATTGGTGACTCTGTGAAGCAAGATAAGTCGATGCAGGAGCGAAATGATGATGGATATCTTCCGTCGCCGCCGCCAACGCCAAGGATCACGAGACTGCCGACGCCCGATCTCCCACCACTCAAGGGAGGTCGATTTTGCGATTGTAAATCATGCCAATGATCCAGATGTGGGATTTTTAGGCCATTTGTCAACCGAAAATCTCGCGATAGCTCGCGGGCGTGGTGTTGATCGGCTGCGAGGGTTCGATTTCGAGAGTTGCCTTTTTGGGAAGAGTCACGTGATACCAGTAGAGGAAGTGTTCAAAGTCACACTTCTCGGTCGAATGAGAGATGAAAAATTGTACGACTGCACATCTAGGATATGATGTATAGGGAGGTGACGTAGAGTTTGCCAGAGAGTCTGCAGCGCTGATTAGAGTTGAATGCTGGCCAGAGTTGGTCGTTGTGGCGCATGATGTTCAATATGCTCTTGGTGTTGAGGTTTTCGGATTCTCACAAAGCCCTTAAGGTATCCAGCGGTATGCAAGAAATTGAATCCAGTCCGAGAAGCTCACCGTCCACACGTGCATGATTCCAAGCTCTTCAACCCGCGACGCCGTCGCCGTCGCCCTTCCCCGTATCCACAACGAAATACCGCCCAACCCTCCTCTTCGCCGCCTCCAACGGCCTCCACCCCTCCGGCGCATCGCGCACTGCCCCCTCCCCGTCACCCACCCTCCTCACCCTGCGGACATGCCTCCCCACGCCCTCCTCCGCGCCCAACGCCCCCGCCACCCTCCGCAGCGTGACCTCGCGCTCGCGCTGCGCATCCGCACTCTCGTCGCGCACCGCCCGCAGCGGCTCCACGCGCCGCGCATCCACCGCCTGCATCTGCCGCACGAAGTGCAGCTGCGCGGCGAGCGTGCGCAGCATTCCGGCCTCGGCGGCGGCGTCGCCCGGCGCCGGCAGCGCCGACAGCCGCAGCAGGTGCCGTAGCTGGCCGGGCGTGAGGGCGCCGTCTGGTGGTGTTTGGGGGGGCGGGAGGAGCGTCGTGATCGACCATGTTGGCGTCGAGAGGAGTGCGGCGACGTCGATTGGCGGGCGGTGCGGCGCCAAGGGGGCGGAGGGTGGGCGTTGCGCGTCGCTGGAGGCGGTTTTGAGGTGTCGCCGTGCTGGAGGAGCGATGGGATGGCTTGGGTGGTGGTGCGAGAAGAGTGTGCGTCGTCGCGACAGGGCGTTCCGGTGCGGCATGCGCCGCGGCGGTGCCATTGAACTTGTGTGGATGGCGGTTGAGCTGCTCAATTCTAGAGCTAGTGATGGGTTTTTATGGCGTCATCTGGCTAAGCGAAATACGCATTGGTGACGGAGTCCTGTTGGTGAGGTAGAGTTGAGGTGAGGTTATTGCGAAATGTTATTTAATGGAACCGAAGGCGGGCCGAAGCGTTAATAGTGGGCTTGGTATGCACGGACAATGCGAAGGTTTCGCTACCCACTGTCGCGAACTTGAGATGGACTGCATGGCAGACTGAAAGACTTCTAAAGCATTTGTAAAGAAGAGACTTAGAGCACTAGATTATGCTAAGCTAGCTTCTATCCACTAGCAGGATATCTTTCGATGCACCAGGAGCCCATTTCCATACCAATTCATTATCACATTCAACACAACATCTGCGTACCCAATTTCGTATCGAGTGCAACCTCATGATGCTGGCAAATCGCCTGATTTCCTTCCATCGCCTGACTTTCTCCCTTCTCCAGACTTTCTGCCTTCTCCGGATTTCCTCCCCGATGGGCTCCTTGGACTACTTGGTTCCTTTGAGCGAGAAGGCGATTTGCTGGAGCTACCACTAAGCCTCAGCACCCTCTTGACCGAGTCTACGCCTTGCTTAAGGTGTCTATGCCGTTCCAGGATCCCATGTGCGAAAGGAGTGCCGCTATCTTCAGTGCCGTCCTTCTGCCTGTTTAACATTCCGTTGTCCTTCTTCCCGCGACGAGCCAAAAGCCCAGCGTCTCTTCGTGCGGCGATCGGCGCTTCCGGCGCTGTCACCTTTGGAGGCCAATTTCCTTCGTCTTTCCAGCCCTGCACGATGACCCGGGTCATGTGCGCAAGGTTTATGGGTATCGCGGGACTGCGGTTGTCACGCACGACTTTCTCGTATAGCTCACTGGGAGATTTGGACATCATCGAGGAGCGGACTGGGTTGGTAGGCGGGATTAGCGGGGTGCATTGTGGGATGAGTACGTCGGTGAGTGTCTCTGGATCTTCTGGACACTGATATGGATCGATGTGGTAGGCGGCAATGACTGCAGGGAGTGCTGTTGGAGTGCTACTCTCTGCGTTCGATACATCAGGTGAGGATCCTGGTGAGGGTAAGGAGTGAGATGAGTCGGATGATGTTGAGAGCGCCCTTAGAGGACTGGTCTGCTCTTTGTTTTGTTGAGTCTGTGTGTCTTTATCTACACTTGAACTTGGAACTGCGCCTGTCCATGCATTTCGCCGTTGGAGGAAGAAGCAGAGCCCTTTGTTGTATTGCAGTTCTTCCTCGAGTGCCTTTCGCTTCCTGGTTTTGCGCACTTGGAGCTTGCGCTCGACTGTTCGTCCCACGCTGTCTGGTGAGTCAAACTGATATGGATCCTGCTCCTCATTCTCCGATTCCTCGTGGCTCTCGAGGTCACATTGAATCTCATCGTCGCTAGAGTTGTCTGTACTGCCATAGTACCTCTCGCGGTATGTGGAAGGAAATCCGGCACAGGGACTGATGGCGGTGTGAACGGAAGGCTCAGGATATTCCCAATCGGCTCGAACGGTATCCTGCAGTTTGCGAGTGAGTTCTCGCACGGCTTGCTGGCTAACTTTGTCCATGGTGAGGGCGCGGTGGGTCTAAGACGGCAGGCTAGTGACTACCTCTGATGGAGGTGGACGTGTGCCGATTTCATAGTGCTGTGGCCCGGAACCGTCGGCTGCAGCAATAACAGTTGGTATTTGGTTTCTAACGCGGTATATGTCGTTTAGATGGAGAAGCTTAGTTTCGACCGCGTATGAAAAGGGTGGTTCCACTGTGACTCGACCGTTCGTAAACGTCATGCGCGCGTTGGCCGCCACCGAGGGGTAAGTGAGAAGTAACACGCGATCAACTGAAATTAATGAGTCGCGGATCGAATTGTCCAAGCGCGAACTTAGACTTCACGATACCTCACAATGTATCGATCCTACTTATGGACAATTTACAAATATCTAGCCAAGCAAAGTGGACTTCATAGATTCCAATCGAGCCACGACTCAACTGTAATACCTCACTTCGGTAATGATGAGAAGTGCTTAATTAATCGCTATCCACTCTCTATAAGACCTTCGTGATGACCTTGCTGCCTGAAAAACAGCCTATTCTCCCTGCTCGCCAAATGTCGGCATGTCTAAGCAAGGATATCTCTGCAGTGCTGTATGCATCTGCTCTATAGCGAGAACAAGCCTCGAGCGTTCCTCTGCCACAGAACCAAGCTCGACGATCAACTGTTTCCTCGTATTACCTCGTAGCAAGTAATACGAATCACTCTGTACTGTCCACCGTGAAGCAAGCTCATGATTGAGCTCTCTTTCGCAGAACTCTCTGATCTCTGAATAGACCGTGCTAGATTCTTTCAGGTCAGGCCCAAGATCCGGTGCGTATACATCCTCACAGTCGGAGATCATTTGAAGCGTGAAAACGCTGAATGATTTGAACCACTGAATGTAACCAGCACTGCGTTTCCCATGTCCAGTAGCTCGGAGAATGTAGTCGAGACAGTCGAGAGTGGACGTGACAACATTGAATATAAGTCCGAGCATACGCATGATGTGGGGTTGCTCCATGAGCCCCGAATGATCAACTAGAAGCTCCGTACTGTGCCGGAGTGCATCCAGAACGGCATTGATGGAGCGCACAACTGTCCGCACGGCCTGAGTTTGGTTGATGCTGAAATGCATGAGTACTTTGTCGAACATGGCCCTACATACGAGGAGAATGGGTTCGCCCATGATCCATCCTGCTGTTGTTCGAAGAGACAGGCTGATATACGCTGGAAAGACCGCTTGAGTGAGTACAGTACGCAGCGACGGACGCGCTTGATCCTCCAACTCCCGCTGAGAAGCCATTGCAGTCTCGAGTTGATCTACGAGGTATGGTTGCTGTCTGTCAGCGGCCGCGCGCTCGGATATATTCTGTATGAAGATGGATAATTGTTTTACTGTCTTCGGCTCCGACAATTTCGTAGTATAGCCTTTCAATCTGCCAACAACGTACGTTGGGTCAGTTGCTGGCAACGGGAACGCTGAAGAGTCTGTGAAGAATTTGTCCACTGTGCAAATGTCGGCAGTGTACTGCTGCAATGCCTCTACCACAGCCTGCACAAAGATGATGTACGAGCCTCGCACTGTATCACCATCTCCAAGCTCCTGGTAACTGCGTTTCATCGCAGACATGAGTTGCCTCAAGTACTCGGCATACTCTCTCCTTCTTGCATTGACCATTGTTGGAGAGTTGGCAATCGCATCGTAGAACATCCGCTGCATGTTTGAAAGTGTCGTAGAGATGATGGACACTCTTCTCTGCCGTAACTCTTGAAGCGAGATGACATAGGTCTTGGAACTTGCTACCTTCGTAAACGGCATGTTGAACAATAATGGATCGCCAGAAGCAACATTCAGCAGAGTGGCCATCAATTGGTGCTGAAATTTGAGCAGTGATTCGCGCTCAACAAGAGATACCAACCAAGACGAGAAGATCGCCTCACGATTTTCAACCAGTATGTCGGCGTTGCAATTGATGACTGACGAGTAAAAGAACGGCGTAAACTTGCGTTTCTGCTCCGTATCGCGTAGTTGGACCCAAGAATGTCTGCTGTATGAGTCCAAGAAGCTGGTCCAGTCCTTCATACCATGTTGTACTTGATATTTAGCAACTCGCGTCCATGTCTCAACGACATGCACAAGTAATCCCTCTTCGGGCGAAGTTTCCGCTCCAAAGACATTTGAAATGAGATCTGCTAATGGATTGCAAACGAAATCGATGGAAGGCATCGAACGAGGAGTCTTCGTCGGCGAGTTATCTTCAAGCTCAGGCCAGTCGCCATAGTCTTGGCTGTCTTTGCTAGAGTTGTTTGAGCGTGATTGTGAAGGTCGCTGAAGGTCAAGAAAATCAACGAATGCCTGGTACAGGCTGAGCGTTTCGGTTATGACGTGAGAGAGTCGTTGTTTCTTGGAATCAAACACGCTGAAAATCCTCGCAGTATCTGAGTTTCGCAACAAAGAAATCGCTCGTTCGGTACTGGAGGCAAGAACTATGGCAGTCTTCATTCCATTCACGGCGTCGGCAATTGTTGCAAGAACCTGTTGCTGATTGCGGCTAATCGTTTTCTCAAGGAGTGAAATTGAGATCAGGCGAACTCCATCTTGGTTTGCAGCCTCGAATTGACTTTCGGCTTCAGTGCGAGCTGTTCGAAACAGATTGAACGATTTCTCGACAATGTCATTGAACCAAGATACGAATGGTTGAAGGAGCGCTTCTGGTTCACTTGTGGAGATCTGGAACTGAACTAGATTGGACCATGTGCGAACGCTCAATCGACAAGCTTCTCGATGTGAGGAAGAATGATCGACAAGATTCTGGATCAAGTCGACTCGTGGTCTGAATGCTACTGGTGAAGCCCAGTAAAGAACGCAAAGAAGGTCATGATGATTGCGGAGCGCTTCGAGATCCTCCTGTCTGAGAGTTTCGTCCTTTCGGTGAGAGCGACCATGATTTGGTATCCATCTCCAAACGAGGCCTCTAATCTTTTTGTGAGAGTATATTTCTCTCATTTGAAAGAGGCCTAGCGCAACGAGTTTCAAGAAGACGTGGAAAGCTTTGTCGTCAGGGGAAGGTTCGAGTGAAGGCTGCAAGTGTAACTGCTCAAGAAACTTCGGGGATCCATTCATAGCTTCATTGCGAAGGGGAGCAAGCCCATTCCCGGCGAAAAAGTCAAAGATGATGTTGATGACCGGATCGCATCTTTTCCAAGACCAAGTAGACATTAAAACGTGACATCGTGCGAGCAGAGCACGGATATATTCGTTGATACTCAGTCCGCTTTGTAACGAAGTCTTGTCATAGAGCTCGAATACTCTTTCAAGGATCAGCTTGACCGATGTCCAACCGTGTGCTTGTAGCTGAAATCGCAGCCCAGATCTGAAGACTCCCGCCGAGTCGATTTCGAGTAGCGGCAGAATTATGAAGATGTTCTGCCAAATCTTCTCGAATTGGGATACGTCATGTGCTTCCTTCATAGTTGATTTTATCTCGTCACTGAGCACGGTCCACAATGAAGTACCGGGCAACTCAAGGCAATTTAGAACATGCCAAACTACGAGTATTGCCTCAGCTTCGACTTGATCACTTCGTATTCCGGCTTCACGAATCGTATGCCGCCGATTGTCTTCAACGAAGTCGTTAAGTTTGGAGAATCCACCTTGTGCTAGCTGAAACACAATTGCTCGGGATATAATTACCGCCAATTGCCGAATATCTGTGGCCCGATCATCTTGTGTGGGGACCTGCTTGAGGATGGAAAGAAGCTGCGCAGCCAGTACGAGTTGCCTGGTCAGAAATCGTAATAATTCTTGCGTAGCCTTTGGTCTGCCTTGACCAGATGTGAGAACGGGAATCTTGTCTAGCGTTGAATCAACAATGTTGACTAAGTAGTGATGATATTTCGAAACACACGCAACACGGTCGACAGGATCCAAGAAACTAAGCCATGTCGCGTTGCTTGTAATAATCTCTTGTAGGGTCGGGGAGAGCACTGACAACTTTTCCAGTTCCGGTTCAGAAATGGTGACCGGTGAAGCAGAAAGAATACTTTCCATCCCATTAAAGATAGCATCTAGATCATGTGCCATGCTCTCACTCCATGCTGACCATGTGTACGGCGTTCCAGCTAGGTACACCTTATGACTGCCCAGGTTGATGTCTAGATCCCGATGCTTCATGAAAATTGAGCGTTCAAAGTCACCGGAGCCGACGAAGGTAGAGTCGTGGAAGTATGTACCTCGTTCCAGTGGACAGCTATCGAAATCTTTCGAGTAATGCGTTCCGTATGGGCCAAGACCAGTCAACCCCGGTTTATCGTCATCAACGATCTCAATCGCCTGATTATTACTCTGAAGCGCAGGTAGAGCCGTCGGTTCTGGTTGACGATACTCTCTCGTTTCCGCGTCCAGTCTCCGAGAACGCAATTTCCGTTGTATCTTTCTAAAGGGACTTGGTATCCCATTTTCTTGATCAGTAGATCTAGAAGGATGGCTTGGAACTGGCGCCGAATTGATGACATCTGTTTTCATACCTGTCAGACGTTCTATGAACGAGATGATTGTAGGTTCAGCACCAGCTCTTCGGAGATGACTTTGAAATGCTGACACCGGGCCAGCATATCCAAAATCATTTTCTGAAGCTTCGAGTTGAGCGTCTCGAAATTGCCGACCCTTCAAATGTTTCTTCGCGGAAGTATTGATAGTGTTTTCTTTCGTGAGATTGCCTTGACCTTGAATAACCTTCGCAGACTCCACATGGCGATTCCTCTCAACAACTGGGAGTAGATTCGACCTAATATGCTTTACAACCTTCCCAAAGGACCTTGTTTGCTGTAGGCTTGCTTTGGTTTCGAGAACTGGAAATGGAGGTCTTCGCTGCTGGTTCGCAGAAATATCTCCGAGTGCAGCTCTAGCAGGTTTTGAAGGCGATTGGTCTCGTTGCTGAGGAAGCATACTGCCATCCCTCCAATTTCGAAGTACTTCCGCAGCATCTTCTGTATCTTGTAGCGTTGCTAATCGTATCTGTTTGCCTGTTGGGCTATGACGGCCTTGGTCGGATCGCTTTTGGACTCGTCGAGCAGCGACACGAAGAAACTGTGGAACTGTGGGGGTTTCTTGAGCGGCGGGTATTGCATCTAAGATACTCAAGTTTGATGCCGATGTTTGTTTTGACTTTGTGGAAATTGTTTTCTGATAATGCTTCAGGGTTCTCGGTCCTAGATTCCTGGTGGATGTAGCCAAAAGTCGTTCATTTCGTTTCTCCTGTACCGGCCTGGGTGGATGCTGCCGTTGTCGAGAGAATGCATCCTTCAGTCGAAGCTGTCGTTTCTTTGTGCTTTTCGATGGTTTTCGACTGGAAGAGGCACCGGCTAACATGTAGTCTATTCCGTTATCCTCCATACCTTCGCCTGGATCGTCCACGCTGCGAACAAAGTGGAATCGATTGTCGTGAACATCGAGCAGTCTCTGCTTCTTCCTCGGAGAACTGGGAAGCAGCGAATTCTGCTCTCGCTCTACACCGGAAGAACCAGGATCATCATCGAATAAGGGAATAGGATTGTCAACCAATGAGAGCTCCGGGTGTGCCGCGATGGCTTTGCTAATTCTCTTGTGCGCTACTCCCCGACCCGAGTCACGATCAAAACGTTCGCGATCATGCCGCTGCGCTTGCAATCCGGGCTTTTGTTGAGCTTGTTGATCAAGCTTCAGCCATGACGCGGGAAGCACACCTTTGATCCTCCTTCTAATCAGCGCCAAACTACCTTGATGGGAAGACTCGGATCTACCATCGCTAGATTCATTTTCATCACTCAGGATTATCGCTGCTTGTCGAGGTTTCTGTGGGAGCTCCTGCTCCGACTCCGATTCATCACGAATACGCCTTGCTTTGGCTGAGGCTCTCCTACTTCGATTTTTATTGACGGAAGAGTTGGCTGACGTAAGAAGTGTTGCTGGTGAGAGTGGCGGTGGAACTCGAAAGCGAACTTCACTCGAGAGAAAGGCTGTCTCAGGTGGAGTCTTCGGGGAGCTGGTTGGCGAGCGATGGATATCGAGAATCGACGTTACAGAGCGTGTATTCGTGCCTTCATAATCTTTGTTCGTTTGATCAGTATGTGAGATGCGAATGCTGTGAGTTTTTGAATAACCGGCTGTCTTCCGGCGCTTATGGCCGACCTTTGTAAATGCGATCGGAGGATTTTGAAGAAGCGTGTCCAAGTCTGGTAGCTCGTCATCGTCATAAGTCAGCCAAGTTACACCAGATGACCGCCGAGAAGAACCGGTGGAGCTTGGATGTTTCTTTGATGGTTCCAGAAAGTGAACCGGCGTTATCGGGGCGGCTCTGATAGGCGAAGAATCCTCGCGGCGACCAGAGAGCGATCGACCTTCGACGTCACTGCCGGCTGTACTTCCATCAGGTTGTGATTCAGCTACAACAGCGACTGGTCGGACTCCTCGAGCTTTCAGAGTCTGTCGGTATTGCTCAATCTCAAGTTTATATGGGTGAACTTGAATCGGATTACGTTTTCTGAGTTCTCTCCCAGTCCGAATAGAGGTATAATCAAAAGCATTCGACGCGTTCAAAGATTCCACAGAGGGCCCGTCGAGATCTCTCACAGATGTTACTTGCTCGCCAGCTGTATAGAACTGCGCGTTTGTCGGGTAGTTGAAGATAGGATCGTCTTCAAGGGAGTCGTGGAAACTGAGTGAACTCTCTGAATCGCTGTCGACAGCCGCAAACTGGAGTGTTTTATAAGTGTCTGCTTGCTCATGCTGTTCTCCAAGTGCTCGCTCCTGAGAGATTCCATGAATCTTTAAGTAAGTTAGCTAAGAATTCAATCGACTCGAGGTTATGCCGCTCACCTCTTGGTTTCCATGAGCTTGTCCAGTGTTGTTGCCGAAGCTATTGTCTGATTGCTGGGCTACCAAAAGCTCTTTATTCTCGAATTCGACCTGAGTCCCAACTCCGCTGCCATTGGAATCCGCATGTGTCTCATCGACGCCACCTCGGGAGCTCTGGTAGTGTTGCGATTCATTGCTGCGGAGCTCTTCATCTTCGTCCGAATCTGGGACGTATCCTCTTTGCTTCCATCGTTGCATTGAGAAGGTAGTTCATGCTGTCTTTGTAGCTATGCTGTCATTTTCTGTTGAATTGAACCGTAGCGCCACCATCGACGCGTCTGGTTGCACGCGACTAGCTTCCTTATCTTATCGGCACGTGATCGCGACGTCGATTCAATCTCGTCGTCAATCCAGATTTTCTCGGTAAACGCTTTCGCGCGCAAAGTATTATAATGAATCGAGTCATACCTGTTGTTCTTGTTGGGGCATGTGGTGTATTCACTGGTAAGTCCCAATAGTTCCGTACCGCCTGCCGTAGTGGGAGCTGTGCTCTAAATTTCGCTCCAGCTTTGTCAACACTACAACCTGAACTTGAGAAGCGAGCCCGCGCAAGAAAGGATGCACCCGAGACAGAGTCAACGGCTTCTGTAGCTCAGATCGAAGACAACGCTGCCACCCAGAGCGCGCCGTCCCTAGAACACCTTGTCGACCCATCTTCCGCGACGCCAGTGGAGAGTACCACCACAAAACCTGGCTCCATATTCCGATTCAGTAACTTGAGCTACAATCTTTGGAGACCCAGCATTGCGAACGCTCATTCCGAGAAAGATCCGGCAACGAAGTGAAAGTTTACTAATCTTCGCGTATTCAATGGCTCGTGGTACGCGGCCTGTGGGGAAACAAGCTACGGTAACATTCGGCAGCATTTTCCAGCATCTCGGCCGGATCATCTTCATACAGATGGAAACTCAGAGCTTCCTTTAGAATCCAACTTGCTGATCGAGCTCGAGAGTGCCTCATTTCGACGGATACTATCACTCAATTTTCCAGCAAGCAAGCCGCTCCATCTCGGACTATGTCGAGCTTTTGGTGAATCAGTGACAAGAGTAGAGAATAAACGGCATGATACCCTTTGGAAATGATATGTGGTTATATGGAAAGTAGGGGTTCGATGTATCGACCAAACCAAACCGGTGTCAGAGGTTAATGAACAGTGCTCTTTTTCACCAACTCCCCAACGATAAACGGAAGGCAAGCCCAACTTTCCTGACACTTGACATCAAATTTTTCCCAACCTCCATCTTGCTTCGCCACATTTCTCAAGAGCTTCCCTGTATCCCTATCCAGGGTACACCCTCCCATGAAGTACGACCAGCCCAAGATCATGTACACCCTCTGCAAAACGGCTCCAATCAGCGAGCCTGAATCCGGCCATGGGTTTACAACATGCTCGCATATCAGCATGCGACCTCCAGGCTTTAGGCATCTGTATAAGCCCTCAACGGTTTGAGCCGGCTTAGGCACACCGCACAGGACGCGACAGCAGACGACAGTATCAAAGACTCCGGTGCTCTGATACTTGTCCTCGCTGTAATTTTGCAGAAGCTTCTTCTTCGCCAATGCTGGAATCAAACTATTAACTTCCGCACCAGCAGCAATTATTTCATATTTATTTCCGAGCCCAGCTTTTTCGGCATTTCTGCGGAGCTCTGGGTGCATATCCACCGCAGGTTCGACTCCATATATCTTTTCAATAGTGTTTGGGTTGAAGAGGTGCAGCTGTGTGCCTGTGCCCGGACCGACGTCAAGAACAACACCGGAGGCCGACCGAAGAAGTTCGATTGTGCCCAGTGGCATCTCCTCCGACATACCTTGGCCGTAGACGGCCCATAATTTGGCGAAGGCCTTGTGTTTGAAGGTTTGGAAGTCTTGAATGACCAAGAGAGGATTGCTGGCGAGTGTTGTCACGGTATCTGCATGCAACATTAGACTGGCTCAAGAAATAATGGGGAGCATTTCAAAATGCTTACACCAGGCACCCAAAGAAATCAGGACCAAAGGCCTGACATAGCCGTTCAAGCGGTTGGTGAATTTCGGCGGTGCGCCATTCGTATTTACGGCCATTTTTACACAAACACTAGAAGTTGCTTTGAGCAGATAAAGAGGATGTAAATTTGAAGAAGCCGAAAGACTTCCGACTGCGGAGTCACAGTACTAGCATCAATGCCCAGCAGTCGCCGCGAAGCCATGTAACCCAATCCAAGTTAGCGCCAGCAAAGCAGATGCGTGGGGTTCCGCTTTTCCTCGATTTGCCTATTGCAAGGTCCATAATTGTTTAGCATGCCGTAACGCGGAATTGCACCACAGTAACTGCTCTCCAATATATTTTATCCCGAATCAGAGGCCCAGCGAAACAGTACGTTGTTCATAGTTTGCTTGATGAGGCCTGGGTGTTATCGACCACCAAGACTGTTTGCGTAACTGCCAAGCCAGCCACATTCCATTTTGCTACCAACCGTATATCTTTAACCACTGCGAGTAATTAGCGTCCAGAGCATGCGGGGAGCTGCTAAGAGAGGGGTCCAAGCAGGCTGCAAGGCGCCATTGAAGTGGTGGCGATACCGCTATCCGAAAGTGTAGCAGTAAAAAATTAATTAACAAATGTATGACTCTTAAAGCGCAAACCTTCCGACTCTCATTCTCGCGACCGTCTCTCCTTCCTCTCAATTCTAATCCCCGACGTGCATCTCCACTTCTCCACTCAACTATTCCATACTTCTCGAGGGCCCAATTGAGTCAATTGGCACTTCCGCGACGCTGAAATGGAAGCAATCAAAGAAGCTTTTGCTCGTTGTAGGCGGGAGAAGAGGGTGAGTGCCAGTGTCCACATCCAGTGTGGAGTGTTAGAAGCTAACTGAATACTTCAGTCTGCGCTGGTGACATATGTCACAGCGGGTTACCCGAAACCTGATGACACTCCAGACATCTTGCTCGGTATGGAGGCTGGTGGTGCAGACTTGATAGAACTCGGAATGCCTTTCACTGATCCCATTGCCGATGGACCCACGATCCAAAAATCGAATACAATTGCTCTTCAAAACGGAGTCACCACAACACAATGCTTGGACATGGTGCGAATTGCCAGGAAACGCGGGTTGAAAGTTCCTGTGCTTTTGATGGGATACTACAACCCAGTCCTGAGCTATGGAGAAGAGAAAATCATGAGAGATACGAAGGAAGCTGGAGCAAATGGCTTCATTATGGTTGATTTGCCTCCAGAGGAAGCAGTTAGGTTCCGAAATTACTGCACAAAAGCCGGCCTCTCCTACGTACCTCTAATTGCGCCTGCAACCTCCGAAAATCGAATGAAACTGCTCTGCAAAATTGCCGATTCATTTATCTATGTCGTATCGAGGATGGGCGTCACAGGTGCAACTGGCACACTCAATGCAGCTCTGCCACAGCTGCTGGAAAGAGTTCACAAATATTCGGGTAACATTCCGGCTGCCGTCGGATTCGGCGTCAGCACGAGAGACCACTTTCTCAGTGTTGGAAACATCGCTGAAGGAGTCGTGATCGGCAGCCAAATTATCAACGTCATTGCTGCCGCAAAAGAAGGCAGTGGAGCCAAGGATGTTGAAGCATACTGTCGTATGATAACTGGTCGCGATGGCTCGCAGCCCAATGATGGATTGACAAGGGAAGTCGGCATTGTGGAAGCAATAGCCGAAGCCAAGGAACCCCAAGGTGTATCAGTCGACAAAGTCATTACGAATGGTGATACTAAAGGCGCTGGCGGACTTATTGATCAAATCGAAGCACTCAACGCAGTAAATGGTCAAGCAGATTCAAAGGCGGTCCCATCTCGTTTCGGAGAGTTCGGAGGACAATATGTCCCCGAATCGCTTATGGATTGTTTAGCGGAGCTTGAAAAGTGCTTCAACGAAGCAAAGGACGACCCGAAGTTCTGGGAAGAGTACCGATCATACTACCCTTACATGGGACGCCCTGGGCATTTACATTTGGCCGAAAGACTGACAGAACATGCCGGTGGAGCCAATATCTGGCTTAAGAGAGAAGACCTCAATCACACCGGCTCACACAAGATCAACAATGCACTGGGACAGATCCTACTGGCACGCAGAATGGGCAAAACAAGGATTATCGCTGAAACCGGTGCAGGTCAGCACGGCGTGGCGACCGCAACAGTGTGCGCAAAGTTCGGCATGAAGTGCACGGTATACATGGGCGCGGAAGACGTGCGAAGACAAGCGCTCAACGTGTTCCGCATGAAGCTGCTTGGCGCCTCGGTGGTGGCCGTCGAAGCGGGCTCGCGAACGCTGCGGGACGCGGTCAACGAAGCGCTCCGCGCCTGGGTCGTCGACCTCAGCACGACGCACTACATCATCGGGTCGGCGATCGGCCCGCACCCGTTCCCCACCATCGTGCGCACCTTCCAGTCCGTCATCGGCACGGAAACAAAGCAGCAGCTGCGCGCGCTGCGCGGCAAACTGCCCGACGCGGTGGTCGCATGCGTCGGTGGCGGCTCCAACGCCGTCGGCATGTTCTACCCGTTTGCCGGCGACGCCTCTGTCAAGCTGCTGGGCGTGGAGGCCGGCGGCGACGGCCTCGACACGCCGCGCCACTCGGCCACGCTCACTGGTGGCAGTAAGGGCGTCCTGCATGGCGTCCGCACCTACGTTCTGCAGAACGAGCACGGCCAGATCTCAGACACTCACTCGGTCTCCGCCGGCCTCGATTACCCCGGCGTCGGCCCGGAGCTCTCGCTGTGGAAGGATAACGAGCGCGCCAAGTTCATTGCCGCTACCGATGCGGAAGCGTTCATTGGCTTCAAGCTGCTTTCGGAGCTGGAGGGCATCATCCCGGCGTTGGAGTCGGCGCACGGCATATACGGAGCCATCGAGTTGGCAAAGACGATGAGGAAGGATCAAGACGTGGTGATCTGCTTGAGTGGTAGAGGAGACAAGGATGTTCAGAGCGTTGCGGATGAGTTGCCCAAGTTGGGCCCGAAGATTGGATGGGATTTGAGGTTTTAGAGGCTTAGAGCTCAGGTGCCGATGCAAATAAAAGCCAACGAGACATTGGTTCATGAGGATGGCGTAACGAAAAGGCATTTTACCTTTGGTTGAGTAGCTTGAATCACAATACTCATTACTAGCTCTTGCAATAGTCCTTAAGTCGTAGAACATTCATCACATTTGGAGGCAGATACACTCGAAATAATGATTCATTACCTATCAACTCTTGTTCTCTCGCAGAACTATCATTCATAGTGACGAAATATTTTGTATCATTAGCTCGTAGGGCTCATCTTCAAACTTTCTTCAACGGGCGATACTGCGCATTCCACATTTGCTCCTTGATCCATTCTTGTAATTCATCTTCGTCGCTTGGAATGCCCTTCTCCTGTGCTAGTCCAGCCTTCACAGCCTGCTTGATGACCGCCGCAGCAATTTTCACACTAATCTCCCGCACATTCGTCACATCCGGTAGTAATGCCGCGTCGGGATCCTTGAGAGCAGGAGCTTGTGCAGCCAGAGCCTTAGTCGCAGCCACAAGCATTTCGGGCGTCATGAGCTTGGCGCGGCTGAGTACCGCTCCGAGGCCGATGCCAGGGAATGTTGTGCTGTTGTTGCATTCGGCGATCTCTCGTCGCCGGCCGTGGCTCTCAACCGGAGGGAAAGGGCTGCCAGTGGCTGTCAAAACTCTCCCGTCGGTCCAGGCGAAAAGGTCCTTGGGGTCTGCTTCATGAAGCCTTGTAGGGTTGGACAATGGGAAGATGATCGGGCGCTCGACGTGTTTGGCCATCTCTTGCACAATTTCTTTGGTGAAAGTCTTCGGCTTCGTACTGGTGCCGATGAGGACATGTGGCTTGACATTCTTAACGACGTCAAGTAAAGCCGCTTTGGTCTTATCTTGCCATTCGCTATCCGGCCTGGCATAGTCGTGTTGAGCCGGCGTGAGGTCGTCATTCATGCTCTGAAACAGAAGACCTGGTTTGTCGACGCACCAGAACTGCCTGGTAGCCTCCTCCTTGGACTTGCCGCTTTCAACTGCAATCGCATCACGAATTTGATCTGCTATACCCATGCCTGCAGAGCCAGCGCCGAAAATGACAACTCGTAAGTCTTGCATTTTGTACTTTGCAATATGGACTGCAGCGAACAGTGCAGCGAGGGTCACGCATCCGGTGCCTTGGACGTCGTCATTGAAGCAAGCAATCTTATGATTGTACTTATCAAGGATGCGCCTGGCGTTCAGGAGTCCAAAGTCTTCGAAATGGATGTAAGCTTTGGGGAAGCGTTTTCTAGCAGCGTGAAGGAAGCGGTCGATAAATGCATCGTACTCCTCGCCCCGGATACGTGGTCGCCGCAAGCCTAGATAAAGATCGTCGTTCAGGAGCTCGATGCTATCTGTTCCCACATCCAACACTACAGGAAGCGTTCGATTGGGATGAATTCCAGCACACAATGTGTAGATGACCAACTTGGCAACGCTGATTAAGATCGCACCGACACCTTGATCACCGATGCCTATGGGCGACACATGCTACGTCAGTACAAGCGTCTTAACGTTCGCAAATTGATGCACGTACCCAGAATCTGCTCGCCGTCACTGCAAACAATAACATCCACATCCTCTGCTGGACCCCACTTATCCAATGATGCTTCGATACTGTCAGGGTCGGCAATGCTCAGGAAACAGCCTCTTGGTCTCCGGAATAGTCTGCTGAAGTTGGCAATGGCTTCGCCCTCTGTTGGGGTATAGATTACTGGAAACATCTCCTTGAGATGATCCAGGATAAGACGGTAAAACAGGACTTCATTCTGATCCTTCAAGCTGGTCATAAAGGTGTTCTTGCCAAGTGGCGTACGATGGGTCTGATACTGTTCATAAGCACGGGTTACCTGCTCTTCAAGCGTGTTGATTCGAGACGGGAGGAGACCAATGAGACTGAATGCTTCTCGCTCTTCCTTCGTGAAGGCTGAGCCTTTGTTAAAGAGCGGAGTCTCCAGTAAAACATGTCCGGTCAAGGTACATTCCTGCGGTCCAGAGGTAGAGAGTGGCAGATTATTGAATGTAGAGCCTGACATTGTCGCTGAGCAAATGTTTCTCCGGTTCCTGCTGTAAATATTCAGTTGCTTAACCCTTCGTACCGTTTTGTGTCGAAATCTGGCTGTGCTTCTCAGAAGTAAACCGGCTGCCCAAAATTGAGACTTGTCAAGTAATCTGTACATGAGCGTTCGTAAGAGGTCCAAAATCAAGCTTATAATGAATTAGGTTACGGAGTAGAGCCCCGAAAAGTGAGCTCTCAATAGCTTCCATTGTTTAGCATCACCTACGGGATCCGGATACCAGCCTACCCTGCCGGTTCTACGATTTTGCTTACCAAAACATCCCTCACCTTATCCAGGGTTGCTGCGATACTCCGAGAGGAGCTGTGTTACTCGACTCCCTGTCATGAACTCTGACACAGGGTACCAGGGACGCGAACTGACGTATGTGAAGGCGGACTGGTGTTGGAGGTTACTGACTCCGCTTCTCCTTATGGCTACACCGTGCTAAGTAAAAGCGCCTAAGCAACAAGGATGAGGTCTTAGTAAGCCGTCGAATTCAGTCCGAACAGCACGCCTCAAGCAGATGGACAATCCAAACTCACAATGTAGTGCGGGGATGAGCTGCATTTGCAGCTATTATAAAGGCTAACCTACTCTCGAAACCGGCAACATGTGCAAAACTCCACCGCAGACCATAGAGTACTGGAAGATCGTGAGCTGCCTTCGCCATGTCTCCAAACGCGCTCAACCTTAGTGACCAGTCATTGCTGAAATCTCAGACTTATGTCAATGGAAAATGGATAAATGCGAAGTCCGGAAAGACTTTCGAAATCACAGATCCTGCCTCGGGCAGGGTAATTGGAACGATGCCGGATATGAACAAGGAGGACACGGATGAAGCCATCAAGGCCGCAGCAGCGGTACTGCCTTCCTGGCGCAGAACCGTCCCTCGAGAACGAGCACGGCTGCTACGGAAGTGGTATGATCTTATGATGGAGAATTTGGAAGACCTTGCAAAGATCATCACCTGGGAAAACGGCAAGCCTTTTGCGGAATCGAGAGCTGAGGTGAAGTATGCTGCCGACTATATCGAGTGGTTCAGTGAAGAAGCAGCACGGATATATGGCGACACGATACCAGCAACTACAGCTGACCACCGAGTCTACACCATCAAGCAACCAATTGGTGTCTGTGGCCTCATTACTCCCTGGAACTGGCCAGCCGGCATGGTGACACGGAAGATCGGTCCTGCTTTAGCTTCCGGTTGTACCGTCGTGTTTAAATCGCCAGGTGAAACTCCCTTAACTGGCGCTGCTCTTGCAGAGCTTGCTCACCGCGCTGGTATTCCTCCTGGAGTCATCAACGTTGTCTCTGCCTTGCACAATACTGTTGAGGTTGGCGCAGCACTTACAGAATCTCCAATCGTCAAAAAGGTCTCCTTCACTGGATCAACACGTGTGGGAAAGATCTTGATGAGACAGTCATCGGATACGCTGAAAAAGCTGTCGTTTGAGCTTGGTGGCAATGCGCCATTTATTGTCTTTGATGACGCAGATCTCGATGTTGCTGTTGCTGCCGCTATTCAATGCAAGTTTAGGAGCTCCGGTCAGACATGCGTTTGCGCAAACCGTATCTATGTCCAGCGCCGAATCTATGATGCCTTTGCAGAGGCATTCACCGCACTAGTCAACAAATTCAAAGTCGGACCTGGATATGTCGACGGAGTGACTCACGGTCCGCTAATCCATGACCGCGCCATGGCTAAGCAGCAGGAGCAGGTAGACGATGCAGTCAAGAAGGGCGGCAAGATCTTGGCGGGTGGGCACAAGATGCCAGAACTTGGCGCCAACTTTTTCCAACCAACCGTCATTCGCGATATGACCAGCGAGATGGAGCTTGCACACGAAGAGACGTTTGGTCCCATTGCCGGGCTCTTCGTATTCGACACAGAAGCTGAAGTAGTCAAGCTCGCTAACGACGCTGATGTAGGATTGGGCGGATATTTCCATTCGAAAGACATCCAACGCTGCTATAGAGTGGCCGAGGCTCTCGAGGTTGGCATGGTCGGCGTCAATGTAGGCCTCGTCTCTGACGTTCCAATGCCATTTGGTGGCGTGAAAGAATCCGGCTTCGGTAGAGAAGGCAGTAAGTACGGTATTGAAGAGTACCTTACTATCAAAGCGGTCACTCTTGGTGGCATGGACAAACCACTGTCTGAGTCATAGGGGATTCCTTAGTTCTGGAATTGAAGATTGATGAAACCGTAGCTAATTGGGTCATTTATATACAGCTACCCTTAAAGAATGTGTCGGTCTAAGAGAAATTCTTTCCCGAGAGATGATTCCTATCACTCCTTGGTTCGCTTCGCGTGATAGTTTGGATATTACCAGAACACCAAGCTCAAGGTCAAACTGAGCTGGGATCTTCTATTGTGGAAACGCCATAGCAGGTCAAGTATGAGATGAGAGTCCTCAAACGAAACCAGTGAACATCCAAGTGAAGAGCCGGCTTTGAGGGTTTGAGAGTGAGTGGAAAACGCAAAGGAAGCTTTATAGTCTCAGGACATCCTTGCCAAACAACGCATTCAAGACAATTGCACAGATAATAGCCGCCCAGTTCCTCCATGTCCTTGTCCAAGTGAAGCTTCCACTTCGCCAGCTAAGCCAAGCTTTACGGCCGGACCATGGTTCGTCAACTGACAATCCTTCCGCAATTCCATCATGGCCACCAATATAGGTAACCAACCTTCGAGACGTATATGTAAATGGCAACTCTGGTCCCTCAGAATTTCTATTCAATTCACCGACGAGGTACTTGGCCTTCTGAACAGCCACTTCGGCTGTTGTTGGCAGTGAATGGCCTTCAATATCAGCAGCGTCGCCCAAGGCGAAGACATCCGAGTAGACTTCGACATCGTCGCCAGCCTTCTTAACTCGCAACTTAGAATCAGTCAAGATCCTCACCAATCCACGCGTCGTCTTCTTCACATCTAGACCGTCGGTGAATAGAACTGATTTGTTTCCTGCTACCCAGAGCAAGATACCGTACGGTACCGGATCTTGGCCCTTGACATGTAACTCCGTAGGGCTGACTTTTTCGATTACGCAGTTGGTTGCGATGCGAACGCCGCGCTCCACCATACGCTCAGCAGCGTACTCATAGAGCTTCCTGTCATAAGTGCCGAGGATGTGCGGTGCAACGTCAATGATGGTAATGCGTAGTAGTGGCGCGACAGTCGGATAGAGATCTTTCAGCTCATGTTGCGCTAGATCCGAGAGTTCAGCTGTAATTTCGACGCCTTAAGTCATGAATAACAGTCAGAATTTGACCAAATCAATCCTTCAATTGGCACAAAACGTTGATTCACCTGTTGGGCCTCCTCCGACAATTGCGACTTGGAGGAGCGCTGAGGCTTCTTCATGAGGTGTGCAAGGCAGGCTGGCTTTTTCGAGCTGATCGAAGAGTATCTTACGCAGTGCCATGGCATCGGATACATGCTTCATGAAAAGCGCATTTTCAGCCACTCCAGGAACGCCGAATGTATTCGTTTGACCTTCAACGCAAGTCAGTGCACAATTGCTAACTTAACGACTGAAAAACATCTACTTGCATCCTGGGCAAATGATCAGTTTATCATATGCAATATTAAATCGGCGGCCAACAAAGGAGCTAGCGTCGTCAAATGCAGCTTCGCACTGCACCTGCTTGGAGGTGAAATCGATGCCCAAAGCATTCGCTTTGATAAAGTTGCAGCCTCGACCTTTGGCCCGAAGAGATTCTTCGGCACAGCTGAATGGGAACAGCCCACAGGCGGCAGAGGCAAGGAGTGGAGTGTATGCGCTCGTTCGCCTAGGTGAGACAATGGAGACAGTATATCTTGAAGTATTAATGTATTGCGCAACATACAGACCCACCCACCCAGAGCCGATGACAACAAGATGTGGGAGATTGCCTTGTGCCATTTGGTAAGTCGAAGAGAAATGTGTAGTATCGAAAGCCAGCCTTAGAAGAAACAGAATGCAGGTCGTTAACGCTTATCGTACCGTATACCGTACAGGCAACACTTGGCAGAATCCCTTGAAAAGAAGTTCTTGTCAACCACAAAGCAAAGGAAGTTCTCGAGTATAGTATTGAGGTGATTTATCAAAATTGAAATCCACATACGTGCTTCTTCACACCCGAATGGGGTTTCTGGCTTCAACCTACTCAGTGCTTCGCTCTGCTATGCCGCACCGTTCCGTTGCTGGATCCTATGTAAAACTTCTCATTTCTATGCTTCTAGCCATTGAAGCGATTCTCCGATCAAACTTTAGGACAGAGAAGCTTGAATACCGTCCTACCGCATACTATGAAAAGATTGGCCATGTCCAACCCGCGTTGAAACCGGATTTCTGCCTTCTAAGCAAGCCATGCTTTACCATTTCCAGGAACCGTACAGATATGTCAAGCTTTGCTAGCCTGCTGGCTAGTGACGTATCTTGCACATGCCGCTCAGCTTACAAGCGTATTACAAGGGCCAGGGTCGAAAACAACACCTGCAACACTGCAGAGTGGAGAACTAGAGTAGCTTTAACTAGCTTCACACTCCGATTCTCCGGACACGAATCCGTTCTCGTTCTAGCTCCCCATACGTGGCTACCCCAATATCAACGTCAAGCTGCTCCGATACTCCGCAACGCTATTAAAAATTTCTTATTCATCTTTGACGATATGTATCAGCACTTAATCAGATGGTCTCTTGCATAAAGTACACTTCCACTAGCCTTTCACGGAGTTTTTCCTACAGGCAAGGAGATGCCTTTTGCAGCAGGTCTCCACCTCTTACGACGTCGGCTGCAGAGAACAATAGCTCTGCTGAACCCGGCAATGATTGTGAGCATACCATAAGTTCGCATACGTAACATGACATGCTGTGTAAGGATGTGTCATGTAAGACGGATGTGTAGAAGTGGTGAATACAGCGAAGCTCAATTCTGCGCTCAGGCTTCAGTAGGGAAGGGCTTTAGTTGTATCGATTAGTAAGTCCAAAAAGTAGCACTGTTTGAATGCTATTGTACAGACCTAGGACTCAGCGCTGAAATTTGCGAGCGGAGAAGCTCGATATTCTCTTTCCTGTCTTCTGATGGCGCCATATTTTGTCGGTTTCTTTCACTTCCATCAACTGCACTCGCATCTGAATCTATACTTCATATTTACTCATAGGCTTAGCCGCGGCAATTACACATCTACAGCAATATGTCGAGAACGGAGACTGATGCTTTCGGAGAGATACAGGTTGCCAATGACAAATACTGGGGAGCACAGACACAGCGATCGTTCAACAACTTCAAGGTCAACCAGCCTCATGATCGTATACCACCACCAGTGATTCGAGCCCTAGGTATTTTGAAGGGCGCTGCTGCTACAGTAAACATGAACTTTGGACTCGACCCGAAAATTGGGACGGCAATTCAGCAAGCGGCATCCGAAGTTGCTTCTCTCAAATTAATTGACCATTTCCCCCTTGTCGTATGGCAGACCGGATCGGGGACACAGACGAATATGAATGCCAACGAAGTTATCTCGAATAGAGCCATTGAAATTTTAGGAGGTAAAATGGGGAGCAAAGATCCAGTACATCCAAATGATCATGTCAACCGCTCTGCCTCCTCGAACGATTCCTTTCCAACGGCAATGCATATCGCTGCAGTCTTAGAAATTGAAGACGAACTTTTGCCGAGCTTGCGGAACCTCAAATACTCCCTTCAGCAGAAGAGTGAACAATTCGAGAGCATCATAAAGATCGGCAGGACGCACTTGCAAGATGCAGTCCCGCTCACACTTGGGCAGGAATTCTCCGGCTATGTCACTCAGGTTGAGTACGGCATTGATCGTGTTGAGTCCGTGCTACCTCGTCTCAGAGCTCTTGCACAGGGTGGGACCGCAGTTGGAACGGGCTTAAATACGTTCAAAGGCTTCGCAGAAGAGCTAGCAGCTGAAGTTAGTCGCATGACCGGCCATCAGTTCCATACAGCTCCAAATAAGTTCGAAGCTCTGGCAGCACATGATGCTGTAGTCGAGGTGCATGGACAACTTAACACGCTTGCTGTGTCCCTCTACAAGATTGCCCAAGATATTCGGTTCTTAGGCTCAGGGCCACGATGCGGACTGGGCGAGCTTATTCTTCCAGAAAATGAGCCAGGATCTTCGATTATGCCAGGCAAAGTCAATCCCACGCAGTGCGAAAGTTTGACCATGATATGTGCACAGGTGTTCGGCAACCAGACTGCGGTAACGGTCGCTGGTTCTCAAGGGAATTTCGAGTTGAACGTGTTCAAACCAGTGCTAATTCGTAATCTACTACATTCAATTCGGCTTCTCACAGACGGCTGCAACAGCTTCCGCCAGCATCTCGTCGAGGGAATAGAAGCAAACGAGGCAAGAATAGCCACCCTTGTTCAGAATAGTTTGATGCTTGTCACTGCCTTGAGTCCGGTGATTGGATATGATGCGGCATCCAGAACGGCAAAGAATGCACATCACAAAGGTATATCACTCAAAGAGAGTGCGATGGAACTACACATAATGAGTGAGCAAGAATTTGATGAAAAAGTGCGTCCAGAGCTAATGATTGGGCCCAAGACATGGAAATAGATGTATTCAATGTCGATTGCTCACAGTATAGTAACGTCGTCTCTATCAGTAATGAACTGAATCGCCGAACCATTAGATTATCGCGTGTAGAGACTCATCTAACTCGACAAACTTCCAAAACCAGCAAATCACATGGGATCTCAATCCTAGAAGCCCACAAGATAGGAACGAAAAGAGCGGATGCTGTTACCTCTGCATTATTCGAGCTATCATCGGTGTAGATGCTACCAAAGCAAAGGACGGTCTGCTTACAACCTATCCTCTCGCTCAAGAACACCACGATTGAGATGTGCGGGACTAGCTGATTGAATACCCGCAAGATGAAGAGTAAGTTCCATGTCTCCAAGCAAGGACTTCAAGACATGGCTCACGCCATCCTCGCCTCCCAAAGCAAGGCCATATACAAAAGGTCGGCCAATCAAGCACATCTTCGCTCCCAACGCCATAGCTTTGGCGATGTCTGCTCCACACCTTATGCCTGAATCGAAAAAGATGTCGATCTTGTCGCCAACAGCATCGACGATTCGTGGGAGCAGTCCAAGAGAACTGGCCCCTCCATCAACCTGCCTTCCACCATGGTTGCTCACCACAATTCCTTGAATCCCGAGCTCGACACATTTCTTGGCGTCTTCGACTGTCTGGATACCTTTGAGTACGATTGGGCCATCCCAATTTTCTTGCAGGAATTTAAGATCTTCCCAGCTATGGCTGAGAGCCGGAAAGACGGTTGACGTCCATTCTGCAGCGGCCATGTGCATGTTGTCCTCGATCTCAACACCATGCTTTGCTTTGAACTTCGAACGGAATACCGGATCTGAAAATCCAATTGCAACTCCGATCGTATCAGATCGAAGGAATGGGTTGTATCTACTTTTCGCTCAGTCTTCGCTGCATACAGTCACCTCAATGACTTACCCATTGTCCATGTCCGTCGGTCGCCAACCAAGGATGTACGTATCAAGAGTGACAAACAAAGCTGAGAACCCGGCTCTCTTTGCCCTAGAAAGAATTGACTTCGTGATATCGTCATGGTTGTTCAATGGCCAGTAGAGCTGATACCATCTGACACCATCTCCATTCGCCTTTGCGACATCCTCAATGGTGGAGCTGCTTGCAGTGCTCATTATGTATGGCACGGATTCCCTAGCAGCCGCTGCGGCCGAAGCAAGTTCCCCTTCCGGGCTGAAGATACGCTGGACACCAACGGGTGCGATAGCAATGGGAAAAGGATGCTCCTCTCCAAGAATCTTCGTGGATAGATCCGGCAAGCCATTGGTTTTGATCAAGCGTTTAGGCACAATTGACCACTTCGCAAACGCTTCTCGATTCTTGCGTGTTGTCTCTCCCGTTCCAGCGTTGCCTACCACATAGCCTTTCGATTCAGCGGACAGACGCAGCTCAGCTTGACTCTCCCAATTTCCGCTCTGAAACGTGAATGGTGGTCGTTGAAATTGAAGGCCCCTCTGATAGATTTCCTTCTCATAATCTACCGGATCGGGAGGAAGAGTAGCTTGTCCGTGACGACGGTATGCCACATTATCAGAAACTTTCTGCGACATGATGACAAGGCAGTGACTAGTAGTGGAATGTTGAGTACAAAGCAAAGGGCCAATACAACTAGAAAAGTATCAAGTTTTCTAGGGCCAACTTGCAGTTTTCTTCAACTTCATATTTACGTGAGGTCCTAACCAGGCCAAAATATATATCTCAGCGGGGTAAATGCTAGCAAAAGGAATCAACTCTGACTTGGTATCCTAGTGAGTTGAATGCTGCATCATTCAAGCCCTTTGACTCTCTACTCCCTGTAAAACGCAAGCCAAGAAAGCTTTAGTGTACCGCCATCCCATCATGCAGCGAAACACCCAGCTGCTACAAACGGTTGTGGGTGGGACCAAATCTCGATGGAGAATCGGACACGATGCTCGATCAGGAAACGTTACTGGCGGGGATTTCTCGTAATCACTTCGTAACCCTTAGTAACAACCAAAATACTGGGACAGACTAATGGCTGAAATATTGATGCGATTTTGTCGAAGTTGGCAATGGATTCACCACATAATACACGAAGTACTTAGAAAGTCTAACCGTACTGGTGATCTTAGTCGTAGTGCTGATGTCAACCATGACGGTACGAAGCAACTCTGAATCCCAAGAAGCTTGCCCTTTCTATCCTCCATAGAACAGAAATGACCACGGTCTTGCACTCTCGTTGTATTATTTTTGACCTGAACAGTGATTAGAATCTTGATGGGTTCAGAAGACGTCATCTTCGCTCTCTACAAACACGGTGTAATCATTCCTTCTTCGTTGCTCCTGCTAGATACGCATCTCTGATGATGCTGCCTTCACCGACTCGCTCGAAATATTCTAGCTTGACTATGATGAGAGTTACTGGAATTGATGACGATAGCAAGAAAGCTTGGTGAACTGACCAGGCTGCGTCCAAGGCGGTTGAGACCTTTCCCACAAGAGACTGCCGACGGCGGTCCCAAGAATTGGTGCTTGAGAACGTATAGGCATCTCCGAAGCTCCACTTGCTTGGTGCACCGGCATCCCAGATTTGGGCCACTTCCCGGTGTAATGGCAGTAGAATTCATCATGCTCTAAACATGGAAATCTATTAATAAAGTAGTTATTCACGCAGACTTGCTAGTATTACAAACAAGGTAATGAACCCGCTACAATAGTACATAGGGCAGGTAGGTAAGTAGTAGGAAATAGTAGAACAGGGTTTAGACCAGGAAGTTATAGATGCGGTTAGTGTTGAACAACGAAATGTCTGCAGTGATCTAATTCATTCAGGAATCGATTAAAGTGAACATCTTTCTCGAGAGGCTAATATCAGTAGGAGGAATAACAGCTGGGATCTACACACCGCCTGTATTATTTCATTCAGACGTACCCTTGAATTATCGCCGCTTCTGCGTTCATGATTGATGAACCAGCTGCCCCAATAATGGTATTATGACTTAATACAACAAACATGTAATCAAAAACTTCGCTTGGATCGCACCTGATTCTTCCAACATTAACTGTATATCCTGCTTCAACATTTCGATCCAAGCGTGGTTGTGGACGATCAAGCTCATCGTAAACAACAATAGCATGCTTGGGAGCAGAAAAACAACCAAGAATTTGAACATCAGACATGTACTCTTTCAAAGCCGCCCGAATCTGCTCCAAATTTGGTGGAGGCCGTTTAGCGAAACGTACAGAAACGCATAAAAGATGACCATCAAGTACAGGTACACGATTGCATGCGACAGAAATTGGTAAAGACTGATTGACAACGCTGGTTGATGGATCCTTTTGAAGATTTCCTAGAATCTTGCAGGCTTCAGCCTGGATCTTTTCCTCCTCTCCTGCGATGTAAGGAATGACATTGTCAAGGATATCCATGCCTTGATGCTATTAGTATTCTGCTTTCTTCATACCAAAACAGGTGCGATACACAAAGACTTACTCGGAACGCCTGGATACCCGCTGCCTGATATGGCTTGCATCGAAACAGTGCTAGCTTGATCGATAGAGCCTAATTTTTGAAGGGCTGCAAATGCCACCACAATGCCAACCACTGGCATAGTTAGAGTAACGCCTTTCTGATGTTAAAGAATACATACCGGCACAATTGCTATTGCATACCAGAAAGCCTTTCTGCAGTTTATAATGCTGACGTTGGGCAGGAATCATTTGAAAGTGTGTTAAGTTGACAGTCGGAACTACCAATGGTATGAATGGAGCCATTCGATGATTTCCAGCGTTTGAGAAAATAGCAAAATCAGCTTGAAGAAATTCCATTTCAATCTCACCAGCCACAGATGAATCAAGGCCGGAAAAGATGATTTCACAGTCTGAATAGTATGATGGCGTGCATGGCCGTACTATCATATCTGCGATCTTCGGAGGTATTGGCGTGGAATGCTGCCAATGAACGGCACTAGCATATTGCTTTCCTGCTGACTTTGTCGATGCTCCAACTGCTACCAGTTCAAGAGAAGGGTGGTTTTCCAATAATTGGACAAATCGAGTTCCGACTGCACCGGTCGCGCCAAGAATTGCTAATCTTGGTCAGTGTCATGATTGCTGATGAGAAACAAAGGGGCTTGGGTAGCAGCTTCGTACCACACTTTTTCTTTTCAAGGCTTGGTGTTACCTTTTTTGCGTCCATAGTAACACCACTGTAGATGTATTCCTTGAGGTTGGCGCAATATCGACCAGGTCTTCTGCAGATTTTTCCATCACTGGAGCGTGCGCACTCAAGGGTTCGGGGACATAATTTTCCGTTCCCATCCGATGCCGCCGCGTGTTGTAACTTACGTCATCTCCCCTAACGGGCGCGGGCCTCTCATAGTCGGACCTCTCTGTCTTCGTGATTGGGTACACCGATTAACTATTGCAAAGAGTTGGTCCTAAAGTGGACGTATTGGTGCTATGCTAAACTATCTTGAAAAAAGCGCTAAGAACAACGTGGATGCCCCAGGCATCGAAAATCAGGTGATTTATGCCAAGTGCCCTCATGTGCTGCAAGAGTTCCAACACCTCATGTAACGTAACTAACTAACTACACCAGGTGTATTAGTCATAAGAAGATGCAGATAGTTAGTTAACTAGTTAGTTAGTTAGTTATCTGATTAATAGACGCTAATACGTCAGAAAGCTGACGGGAAATGGCTTGGTACCACTCACTGAGAGGGAGAAGTCTGAATTCTAGCCGTCGAAACCTCGTCAATGCCTGCTTCTTGCTCACTGTTCTTTCTCCACTTCCACTCTGCAAAACTTTCACCCATCAAGATGGGCCGAAGTCGACATCCACGTAACGCCCAACCTGAGGTAACTATTTTGCTATGACCCGCTATTCTTTTGAATTCTAACTGAAATCCAGGAAAGATGGATTTGCTCTCGGTGTGAAAAGCGCTGCCCCATAAGTGAGAAGGTTACACATAAAGCCGCCTGCAAAAAGTTTGTTTGCAAGTGGTGTCGCAAAAGACTGCTTTGGAGCCAACGAGAGCGCCATCGTGCGGTCTGCCAGTATTGGATGTGTGACCGCTGTTGGCCAAGAACTTTACGAACCAAAAAAGAGGCGCATCGTGCGGTCTGCAAATACTGGAAATGTCATCGCTGTCAAAAGAGATTTCCTGTTGCCATTAAACCCGAACATCTCTCGACTTGCCCGATAAAAAATCTTGCGAAAAAGGGTAAATGGGAATGTTGTCACTGCAATAAACGCTTCTCTTTGGACGACAGAGCGACACATCTTGCGGTCTGCAAATTCAAAAGTTGTGGCAACTGTCGTTCAAAAATATTGTGCAGTGCCGCAGCGACACATGCCACTACCTGCCGCGCGGTCTGGCGGTGCCCATGTTGCTTCCAGAAGATTCCTCGTGAAGGGAAGGACGAGCATGAAGCTGAGTGCTGGAGATGCCGGCGCTGCGAAACACGTTTCCCCCGATCTCAGCAAAAGACACATTCAATTGCCTGCAGACATTGGAGGTGTACTCGATGTGAAAAGCGGATGCTCTTGACCGAAAAAGCCAATCATCGCTTGAATGTCTGTCAAGCTTGGAAATGCCGACATTGTCGCGCTCTATGTCTTTGGAAAGATCGGCAGGCGCATTCGGGTGTTTGCGAAGTTTGGCGTTGCCGGAAGTGCAAAACATGTCTCCCTCGGGATGAGCGAGAGGCACACTCAATTGCCTGCAAATTCTGGAGGTGTCATCGATGTGAAAGGCAGATGCTCTTTACCGAAAAAGAAGGCCATCGTTTGGGTGTCTGCGCAGACTGGATCTGTCGGCATTGCCATTTCTCAAGTCTCTGGGTGAATCGAAAGGCACACGCGGCGGTCTGTGTGTATTGGCAATGTCTGCGTTGCAAGACTCGTGTCCTCCGAATAGACAGAAACAACCATCTATCAAATCTCTGCAGGTACTTCCGGTGCTGGCGCTGTCTCAAACGCATCCTCTTGGCTGACGCAGATGCTCACCGTTCAACTTCTTGCAAGCTTTGGTATTGCCGTGGCTGCCGAAGGAGATATCCTCTCGCTGAACAGGAGATGCATTTTTCTGTTTGCGAAAAGGTCTTCCGTTGTTGGAAATGCTTTGCATACTCGCCTTTCGGTGAGAGAGCTACACATCTCCGCAACTGTACCTTTGAGCCTTGTCAAAATTGTAACAAGCCAATTTCTTTCGAAGCCAGCGTCGCTCATCTGCAAAGCTGCAGGACTTACAAATGTCGACGCTGC
>Ga0335072_10000217_pt1 | contig 124561 bp, 100 predicted proteins | sample Lox_Sample_21_FD_206725 | JGI IMG/M metagenome (GOLD analysis project Ga0335072, IMG submission 206725) | Soil microbial communities from Loxahatchee National Wildlife Refuge, Florida, United States - Lox_Sample_2.1 | ecosystem: Environmental > Terrestrial > Soil > Wetlands | place: USA...
ATTGCCCGAAATTGCAGGCGGTTTGCTGGGTGATGCGAATCTGGGTGAATTGCGACGGGCCGAAGTAATCGTTATAGAGCTGCACAGCGAGTTCCGATTCGGCCAGGGCTTTCTTATTAAGCCCCGTGGTGCTCATGCTGCCTAGACTGACCAGGGGGTTGGCTTGCTGTCCGGGCAGATCGCCATTCACGTCATGCTTGAGCGACTCCACCCAACCAGGAGGATTCTCATTCGCAAACGACTGAATGGTGACGGGAGGCTTGGTGAGTTTGGCTTCTTCCATTTTGAAGCGGCCGAAGCTGAAGCCCGCCACGGTTTGCGGCGCTTCACTTTTCCAGACCGTAACATTTTGATTGCCTTCGTCGGTGTCGCTAACCAAGGCGCCGGTGGCCGCCATTTTCATGCCTTTGGGGATACGGAAGGTGAGGTCGTAGGTGGCATATTCACCAAAAGCGCCAGACATGGAGTTGGGATACCAATCCTGGCGCGCAATGGGGAAATAGTTGTCGCCGCCTTCATTGCTGACGGCATCCTTGCCGCCGTAGGTGGTGGTAAAGGTGAATTGCTCGCCGGCCGCGAGAGGCTTGGGGAGGACCACGGCGAAGTCGGCGTCATCATTTTTGTTTTCCTGAATGAAGAAGAGCGGCTGGCCATCGGCGGTGACTGATTGCACGCGGAGCGAGGGAAAGAGCATCAGAGGGACCACCTGTAAACCATCGCGCATGGAAACAAGCGTGGTGGTGGCTTTGCCGGAGAGCGCGCCACTTTTTTCGAAAGAAGTATCGAGTGCGTGATGCTCCATCCGGAAGTTTCTACCCACGGTGCCTGGCGCGTGCGGCTCCGTGAAGTTGAAAGAAGCCCAATCTCCATATTTGTTTTCGTCGTAAGTCCAGAAGTCGACCTGATAAACATCGCGATTGGGATCGAGCTGAAAAATCTCTTTGTCGTTGTAGTTCTTGCCGTGAATGAAGGCGATGAAGAAGGGGCGGGGTTTGGGGCTGAGCAACTCTGCAAGGATGTCGATTTCCAGATTGTGTTTGATGCGATGACGGGTGGCGTTCTGGGAATCCTTCAGAATGCCTGGATCGCAACCACCGCTGGCGGGCTTTCCGGCTTTCTTCAGTTCATCGTAGGTGGAATCGGTGAAACGAAACAGGACGCGTTCGAAATGCTCGGTGAACTCCGGCGATTTGCTGAGGTACTGCAGACTTTTGCGCTCGGATTCGTCAGGGGGATCAAGAAGGAAGGTGCCATCGCCCACGAAAACGGCGCCGGTCACTTTGCCGTTGACGGGGGCGACAAAACAAACGGTGCCGGTGTGCAGACGAAAGGTGCCGGCGTCGCGCTTCAAGTCGTAATCGGAGATGGAGACCGATTCCGAGCCGATGGTCAGGTTCCGGAGGTCGGCGTAGATGGCGCTAGCGTTGCTCGACTGCGCGGAACCGGGGACCGGCGCGGAAAGCAGAGTGACAAGCAGAAGGAAGATCGACACATGGGCGGATCGACCAAGCATGGAGGGCTCCCAGAGTTTTCAGGTGAAAGCAAAATGCTTAGAGCAAAGATAGCACGGAAATGTTGCTGGGAGGTGAAGTCGCCAGGAAGTAACCACACAACAGTTACGAGGATTGCGGTTCGGTGCGATAACCTCCACGATTTGCGGCCATGCGGCGTCCGGCCGCGCGGAGAATCCACGGTGCGAAGCGCTGGATGGCCACGAGGGCTTTGCCGTGTCCGGTAATGATGGCTTCGCGTTGCCCCCTGGCGATGGCACGAAGGATTTGGCGAACGGCTTTGTCGGTGGGCATCACCAGCCAGGCAGGAATAGGCTCATTGGCCCCGGCGTGGAGGGTCCCCTGGTTGTCGACGCGGCGAATGTTGGAGGCCACGAAACCAGGGCTGATAAGCGTGACCTTGACGCTCGATAGCGCGAGTTCGGCGGTAATGGAATTGGCGAGAGCGCGTACGGCGAACTTGCTCATGGCGTAAGGTGAGGCGCCGGGGGTGGCGCCCCAGCCGGCAACGCTGCCGATGAGCACCACATTGCCTTGGGATTTTTCGATGGCAGGAAGAGCGGCGTAGACGGTGCGGAGCAGGCCGAAGACGTTGGTTTCGAATTGGCGGCGGTAGTCCTCGAGGGTGAGTTTCTTGAAAGCGCCGACGACGCCGAAACCGGCGTTGGCGATGACGATGTCGAGACGATTGTGCACGCGAAGCGCTTCGCTGACCGCGTGCGGGAGATCGGCGTCGTGGGTAACGTCGGCTGGGACGACGAGGGGCGCGGCTTTGCCGGTAGCCGCGATTTTCTGGGCGAGCGCGTCGAGTAGTTCCCTTCTGCGCGCGGTGAGGGTCAGGCGGGCGTCGAGTTGCGCGAGTTGGAGAGCGAGTTCTTCGCCAATGCCGGAGGAGGCGCCGGTAATGAGGACTGATTTGTTGTGGAAGAAAGAGCAGAGGGACATGCCGAGATGATAGCTGAAAATTGAGAAATGGATGTTGCGCATGGAGCGATGATAGCTGAAATCGAAATTGGAAAGAGTCAGGGCTAAACCCTGCTCATTTGGTACGACTCACGTGGTGGCAGAAGCCCCACATGGGCGCAGCCCTTCGCAAGGCTCAGGGTAAACAGTGCTGCGTCCCGACGGATTAGGCCCAGGAGTAGCCGTGCTTGGCTAGGGGTAGGGAGCGGAGGCGTTGTCCCGTGGCGGTAAAGATGGCGTTGCAAACAGCTGGAAGAATGGGTGGCAGCGCAGGTTCGCCCAGACCAGTGGGCGAGTTATCGGTTTTGAGGAAATGGATGTCGATGAACGGCGGGGTCTGGTTGATGCGTACGGGTTCGTAGTCGTTGAAATTGGATTGGGTGACGCGACCCTTTTCGACGGTGATTTCGTAGCTCATCACGGAACTGAGAGCCTCGATGACCGCACCTTGGGCTATATTTTCCGCAGCGCCGGGATTGATGATTTGGCTGCCGATGTCGCCGACGACCCAAACCTTTTCAATTTTCACCTGCTTCTGATCGTTCACGTGGAGTTGCACGACTTCGGCAAAATGGCCGCGGTGCGAAAACTGGAAAGCGACGCCTTGGGCAGAGCCGGGCGGCAGTTTCTGCCGGCCCCATGCGGATCGCGCAGCGACTTCTTTGAGGACGCCGGTCATGCGAGCAGCGTCAAGTTCCGGACCTTCCGATTTGACGGCGGGATTGCTGATGCGCGGAAGGGCGAGCAGGTCGAGGCGGAACTGGACGGGATCTTTTCCCGCGGCGTGGGCCAGTTCGTCGAGGAAGGATTGAAAGACCCAGCAGAAAGCGTTGCTGCGGGGAGCACGCAGAGCGTAAGTGGGCACACCAAGGGGCATGAGCGAGGCACCAAAATTGAAATTCTTGACGAAGGTGCCGGGGAATTCGCTGGGCGGAATATTGGCCGAGGGCGCGAATTTGCCGTTCTCGCCGAAGGAAACGAAATGATTCTGCCACGCGAGAAGATTGCCCGAGGAATCGAGGCCGCCCTTCAAGAAGTGGTACCCAGCGGGCCGATAGTGGTCGTGCTGGAAATCGTCCTCGCGGGTCCAAAGGAGTTTGATGGGCACGCCCACTTCCTTGGCGATAGCCGCGGACTCGACCATATAGTCGTTAGTGAGTCGCCGACCGAAGCCGCCACCGGCGCGCATGAGGTGCACAGTGATGTCCGACGCAGGAATATTGAGGACTTTCGAGACCAGTTGGCGCCCGCTTTCGGGTGTTTGCGAAGGCGACCAGAATTCAAGTTTGCCGTCGTGGTAATGAACGAGACAGTTTTCCGGTTCGAGCGGGGCATGCGCGATGAATGGATAGACGTAAGCGGCTTCGACGGTTTTGGCGGCAGAAGTTAAGGCCGCGGCAGTATCGCCATCGGTGCGGAGATGGATGGTGGGAGGCTTCGGCGCAAGGTCATTCGCGCACTTCAGGAATTCTGCTGAGCCCTGGTTGGCGGTGGCACCCTCGTCCCACTGGACCTGGAGTTTGTCGCGAGCGGTTTTTGCCTGCCACCAAGTGTCGGCCACGACGGCAATGCCAGGCATGAGACCGAGAATGTCGGTGGTGCCGGATACGACGAAGACATGGCGGACACCGGGGAACTTGCGAACTTCGTCGAGATTGGCGGAAACCACTTTTCCGCCGAAGACGGGGCATTTGGCGTATTGGGCCCAAAGCATATTGGGAACACGAAAATCGATGCTGTAGAGGTGCTGCCCGGAAACGATGGCCGGGGAGTCGACGCCCAGCGTGGTGTGCCCGATGATTTTGTAATCCTTGGGGTCTTTTAGGGTGACGGACTGGAGATCGGGCGGAGTCAGTGTGGCCGCTTTGGCCGCGAGAGAACCATAGGATGCCGAGCGATTGGAAGCAGCGTGATAAACGCAGCCGGACGAGGTGTGGCACTCGGATTCGGGAACGGACCAGGTCTGCGCGGCAGCGGTGACAAAGACTTGACGGCACGCGGCGCCGACACGACGCAGAGGATCCCAGTTGACGGGTGTAGAGGTGCTGCCGCCGGCGACCTGGCGGCCATATTTGGACTCATCGAGATCGGCCTGTTGGACGCGAACACTTTTCCAGTCGACGTCGAATTCCTCGGCGATGAGCATGGGGAGCATGGTTTTGACGCCCTGACCGGTTTCCGGGTTTTTGGCAGTGATAGTGAAGATATTTTCCGGAGAGACGTGGACGAAGGCTGTCGCGACGTAATTTTGCGCCGGCCCTTGGGCCCAGAGGGAGTCGAGCGGGTCAACGTAATAAGAAAAGAGCAGGGCGCCACCGGCGGCGGATGTCAGTTTAAGGAAGGAACGGCGAGTCAGATTTGCAGTTGTAGTGGCCATGGTGATTCCTTGGACGCACGAGGGGGGTGGAGGCGTTACGGCAGGAGATTGTAGCAGACGGAGAGGACCCGGACGTCAGTAATCGGTGACCAGTGACCAGAGACCGGAGATCAGGAACCTATTGGTGCTCGCTTGGGTGTGCGAGGCTGCAGACTAACAGGCATTGATGGTTACGGTGAGTACTTTTGGTCTATGTACCGGAGAAAGGCGGAGGCGTAGGTTGACGATACGGCTTAATTTGCGACGGAGAACCCGCAATGCAATTATTTCTCCGGATTTTTCTCTTGTGCTTGCTCTTTTTCGCTCTGCTGGGCGGATGCGCGGGTGCTCGCGCGCAGAGCCAGGCTCCTGCGGCGAACGCTAACTCCAAACCGAACAGCGCGGTGGTGGAAAAACCAGTGCGAAAACCGGATCAAATGCTCACCGATGATTCCATCGCGCTATTGGCGGTGCATCACACGCCGGCGACTACGGCGGCTTCCGCCGCAGCCGATGGAAAAAGCAAGAGCAGCTGGGCTCTCGACGAAGCTGGGAGAAAAGCAGAGGAAATCGCAACCCTGGAACAACAGATTAAGGATAAGCAGAAGCGGGTCGCGCTGTTGATGCGGTTGTTTGTGGACGATGAAAAAGCGTTTCTGCTGGATCCGGCAAGTGCAAATGCGGACCCGGTGGTAGCGGACAGACGGCGCTACGAGCAAGACGAGTTGCGGTGGGAAACGGCGGAATTAGGGAAGCTGAAGACGAGGCTCGCCGAGTGCAGGCGAGCCGCTGATTAGCTGCAACAGTTTACAGTTTACAGTTTACAGTCTTCAGTCTTCAGTCTTCAGTGCCCCACATTGAGGGCAGTTGGCTGGCGGTTGTTGGCGCTTCGTGTTTCAACCCGATTCCGTTCGGAAAATGAAGTTGGAATAGAAAAACGAACGGCTCGCCTCCCTTCGCAAAAACAGCTCAGGACAAGCAGAAGGCAGCCCAAAAACCCGCCGCGCGAGGAGACCCCACATGCAATGGCGGCATGTGGGGCACCCGCGAAGAGAGTCCTATGGAGCGAACTAGCGGCCGACGGCTTTGCTGGATTCGCCGTGATGCTCGGCGTGAAGTTTGGCGGCTTCGGAGGCGTGATGCATAGCGTGGTGATGATGGCCATTGGCAATGTGCGCGTGATGGGCGGCGAGGTGATGGTCCCCCGCTTCGTGGTGGCGCGCGGCTTCGCGATGATGTCGGGCGGCGTGCTCATGGTGGTCCGCTGCTTTGCGATGATGCTCGGCTGCTTCCTTGGACATGGTTCCTCCTTTAAAGGTGTGAAGTGAAGTGGGCGGTGCGGGTAGGCTGCACCCGAGCGATTACGGGGAGATGAACAGCAGTTTACAGTTGGCGGCAGGCGGGCTTGTTTTTTCTTGGGAGCTGCGTTGACTAGACGCGTCCGCTCAGAAGGCGGCCGCTACACCGCAAGTTGTGAAGCCTTTGCCGCCGGCAACCCAAGAGCACAGGCAGGAGTGCCTGTGCCACGTGCGCTGACGCTAGGTGAGGTGGTCTTGGCGGACGGTGATGCTGGCGATACGGTCGGGGCGAGGCAGAAAACCTATGCCGGGGGTTTGAGGAACCTGGATCGTGCCGTGCGGCGTGACGGTGACTTCCGGGGAGATCACGTCTTCGTGCCAGTAGCGCTTGCTGGCGGTGACGTCACCGGGTAGAGAGAAATTCGGCAGCGTGGACATGGCGATATTTTGCGCGCGACCGATACCCGACTCGAGCATACCGCCGCACCATACGGGGATATTGTGTTGCTGACAGAGATTGTGGATGCGCTTCGCCTGCAGCAGGCCACCGACTCGGCCGAGTTTGATGTTGATGATCTTGCATGCGCCGAGGGCAATCGCGGCTTCGGCCTGTTCGTAGGTGTGGATGCACTCGTCGAGGCAAATGGGCGTTTGCAATTCCTTCTGAATGGCAACGTGTCCGAAGAGGTCGTCCCAGCCGAGGGGTTGCTCGATCATCATGAGGTAATAGGCGTCGAGTTGCTTGAGCAGCAGAAGGTCTTCGTGGCGGTAGGCGGAATTGGCGTCGACCATTAATTTGATGTGCGGAAAATCCTGGCGCAGGCGTTGGACGGGGGCGAGATCCTTCCCGGGCTTAATCTTAATTTTGATGCGTTGATAACCAGCGGCTGATTCTTGCTTAACGGTGGCGGAGAGTTCGTCGAGGGAATCCTTGATGCCGATGGAAACGCCGCAGGGGATCTCTTGACGCTGGCCGCCGATTAGCTTCCAGAGCGGAATGTTTTTCAGTTTGGCTTCCGCATCCCAAACGGCGGTTTCCACGGTGGCTTTGGCCATGTTGTGGCCTCGCACCTGTTCGAGCAGAGGCCAAACATCGGCGGCAGAGCCTAATTCCCTCCCCTTGAGCTTGGGCCAAAGAAAATTCTTCAAAATGTGCCAGGCGGTTTCGGTGTCCTCGGGGCAGTAGTAAGGAGTTTCGCCGGCGGTGCATTCGCCCCAGCCGGAGACGCTGTCGACGTGGGCCTCCGCGAGGATGATGCGGCGCTCGGTGACGCGATCCATGGAGGTTTCGAAGGGAGCGACGAGTTTGAGATGAATTTCGCGAAGAGTGAGAGAGTGAAGGCGCATGCTGGGTGGTTTGTGTTCGTGTATACGTTAGCAGGTTTTAGGCAAAAGCGAAGTGCGGAATGCTTACAGGCTGAACAGGTTGCGGAAAAAGTCCAGAACTGAGCGTTTTCGTGGCACAGGCACTCTCGCCAGTGCTGATTTTGCTGCATTTGGCTCGAGTGCACAGACAAGAGTGTCTGTGCCACGGGAGTTTTTCCGCAGGCTGTGAAGCCTGTGCTACAGAGCGGCGCGTTTTTCGGGCCAGTGGAAGATGGAATCGCGGACGCGCTGCATGGTTTGCTCCGCGCACTGTTTCGCTTTGGCGGAACCTTGATCCAGGATTTCTAAGACTTGCTTGGGATGTTGCTCGTAGTGAAGGCGGCGTTCGCGAATGGGAGCGATCCACTTGATTAGGTTTTCGGCCATGGCGGCTTTGCACTCGATGCAGCCGATGCCCGCGGTGGTGCAGCCTTGGCGGACCCAGTCGAGGCGGCCGGGATCGCGTTCGGGCGTGGAGAATAGCTTGTGCCAATCGTAGACCGGGCAAACGTCGGGATTGCCGGGGTCGGTGCGACGTTTGCGGGCTGGGTCGGTGACCATGACTTTGGTTTTTTTACGAATGTCCTCGTCGGATTCGGAGAGATAGATGGCGTTGCCGTAGGATTTGGACATTTTGCGGCCGTCGAGTCCAGGGACGCGGGGCGTTTTCGTGAGCAGCACATCGGGTTCTTCGAGTACGGACAAAAAGGAAAAGTACTGCTTCAAATTCGGGGGAAGTTTCTCGAAGAAATTGGAAATGCCCATTTCCAGCACGCGTTGACGAATATAGGCCGTGGCGATGGTTCTTTGATCGGGGGTGACTTCCTGGCCTTCGGGAATGATGGGCTCGTTCGCCGAGACTTCGAGTAATTTGAAGAGGGCGTTACGGCCGGTTTTACGATTCTGAGGCGCGAAGATTTCGGGATTTACGCCAAACCCGTAATAGAGATTGAAGCGGCGAACGAGCTCGCGCGACATTTCGACGTGGGCGACTTGATCTTCGCCTACTGGGACGACGAGGGGTTTGCCGGGGTCGGAGTACATGACGATGTCGGCAGTTTGCAGCGTGGGATAGCCGAGGAAGCCGTAGGTGTGCAGGTCTTTGTTCTTGATGTTTTCGAGTTGCTCTTTGTAGGTGGGGACACGCTCGAGCCAGCCGAGCGGCGTGATCATGGAGAGCAGCAGGTGAAGTTCGGCGTGTTCGGGAACGAGGGACTGCAAGAACATCACGGACTTTTGCGGATCGAGGCCGGCGGCGAGGAAGTCGATGGTGACTTGAATGGTGTTGTCGGCGATGGCGGAGGTATCGGCGTAGTCGCTGGTGAGCGCGTGCCAGTCGGCGACGAAAAAGAAGCAGTCGTTGGCGGGATCGGATTGGAGTTTGACCCAGTTTTCGAGAGCGCCGAAGTAGTTGCCGAGTTGTAGGCGGCCGGTGGGGCGCATGCCGGAGAGAACGCGTTTGGTGGCGGTGGAGTTAGACAAGTCGATCGAGCCTCGTCGATGGGGATGATGGAGCGAATTAGAAAGGATAACAGATTCAACGGGAGGACGAGTTTAGGGAAGACCCAAGAGCACAGGCAGGAGTGCCTGTGCCACTTACTTGAGGAGGTCGCGGGCGATGATGGTGCGCTGGATTTCGCTGGTGCCTTCGTAGATGGAGATGACGCGGGCGTCGCGGTACATGCGCTCGACTTCAGATTCGCGGGAGTAGCCAAGGGAGCCGTGGATTTGCACGGCTTTGTAGACGACACGGTTGACCATTTCGCTGGCGTAGAGCTTGGCGCGGGAGGCGCTGGAGCTGGAAGAGGAGTGGCCAGTGGCTAGTGGCTGGTGGCTAGTGGAAGAAAAAGCAGGTCCCTCGCTGCGCTCGGGATGACAACGCTGTTGGTCTTTTAGGAAGGCGGCTTGATAAAGCAGGGCGCGGGCGGCTTGGATTTCGGTATGCATGTCGGCGAGCATCCACTGGATGGCTTGAAATTCGGCGATGGATTTGTGGAAGGCTTTGCGGGCTTTGGCGTACTTCACGGATTCGTCGAGTGCGCCTTGCGCCAAGCCGACGGCTTGAGCGGCTATGCCGATGCGGCCGCCGTCTAACGCGGAGAGAGCGATGCGCAGGCCGGCACCTTCGTCGCCGAGACGATTTTCGACGGGAACTTGGCAGTCGTTGAGCAGAAGTTCGACGGACGGGGAGCTGCGCTGGCCCATTTTGTCTTCGTGGCGGCCGACTTTCAGGCCCGGTGTGCCCGGCTCGACGAGGAAGGCGGTGATTCCCTTTCCGCCGGCGGAAGGGTCGGTCTTGGCAAAGATAATGTAGACGCCCGCGGCGGAGCCGTTGGTTACCCAGGTTTTGGTGCCGTTGAGAAGATAGTGGCTAGTGGCGAGTGGCTGTTGGCTGGCGGAAGGCAAGAGAGATCCCTCGCTGCGCTCGGGATGACAATTTTCCTTTTCATCGATGACGCAGCGGACGGCGGTGGATTGGATACCGGCGGCGTCGGAACCTGCGGCGGGTTCGGTTAGACAGAAAGAGCCGATGATTTCGCCGGAGGCTAAGCGCGGCAGGTAACGCTGCTTTTGGGCTTGCGTGCCGTGAGCTAGGAGGGGGAGTTGGACAGCGGAATTGGTTACGCCCAGCGCTGTGGACATGGCGGTGTGGACCTTGGCGACTTCTTCGAGCATGAGGACGTAGGAGATGGTGTCTAGGCCGGGGCCGCCCCACTGTTCGGGCATAAGCATGCCGCAGCAGCCGAGGGCGCCGAGTTTGCGGATGGCGTCGAGGGGAAAATGGTCGGTGCGCTCCCAGTCTTTGACGTGAGGGCGAACTTCGGTGTTCATGAAGTCGCGGACGGTATCGCGGATGAGGAGTTGGTGGTCGGAGAGGGAGAAATCCATGGGAGGAAATGTTAACACGGTGGGAATGGAGAGAAGTGGCGAGTGGCTAGTGGCGAGTGGCGACACGAACCTGGGTGACAGCCACGCCCCGAGAGCCGGCAGCAGAAAAGATAAACGCAGAGGACGCAGAGGTGGCGCAGAGAGCGCAGAGGTTCGAAACGAAAAATAGGCACGGGAGAATGCTTTGATGTGAGGGCTGCCGGGGGAGAGCCGACAGCCGACAGCGTAAGAATAAAGTGTTGGGTGGGCAAGATGCTGAGCAAAGGACTAGAAAAAAGATAACGCAGAGGACGCAGAGAAGGTCTAGCGAGCACCAGGGTGCTGCGGTTCACTGTCGGCTGTGGGCTGAACCGTTGGGCGCGGGTAGAACTGCACAGACTGAAGTCTGTGCTACTTAGAGGTTGAAGAGTTCGCGGAGGCGTTTGGTTTGTTGGCGGCTTACGGGGATTTCGGATTGCTTTTTGTCGTTCATTTTGAGCATGAAGCTGGATTTGAACCAGGGGACGACTTCTTTGATGTGGTGGATGTTGACTAGATAGGAGCGGTGGGGACGCCAGAAAGATTCGGCGTCGAGGGCGTCGAGCAGTTCGTCGAGGGTGCGGTAGTTGGAGGTGCCTTCGGCGTCTTTGGCGGAAATGGAAATGAGGCCGCCTTCGATGGAGGCAAAAATCAGATCGCGGGAATCCACCAGGAGCATGCGCTGCTGCGACCGGATCATGACTTTGGCGGGCTGGGAGTTGGCCGGCTTGGGAGCGGCAAGCTGGGAAACCAGCTGCTCGAGGCGTTCGGTGGGGCTGGACGAGGACTCGATCTCGCGCTTGACCTTCTGGATGGCCTTGGAAAGGCGAGCTTTGTCGAAGGGCTTTAATACATAGTCGACCGCGTTTACGTCGAAAGCCTGGACGGCGTAATGGTCGAAGGCGGTGGCGAAGACCACGTGGGGCACTTTGACCTTGCGCTCGACCAGCTTTTGCAGAACGCCAAAACCATCGAGGCCGGGCATCTGCACGTCGAGGAACACCAGGTCGGGATTGTGATCCTTGATAAGGTTTACAGCCTCCAGCCCATTTTTGCCTTGCGCCAGAAGGTGAATCTCCGGAAAGCCCTTCAGGAGGAAGGCGAGTTCTTCGCGCGCGGGCTTTTCATCGTCGATGATGATGGTGTTAATGGCCATGTTCGAGGATAGGTTGAGTATATGATGCGGTGAGCAAGCAGGTAAAGGAAACGCAGCGAACGGAATTAGCGGGAGCTGAGACGAGGAAAACGATGGGTAAGCCGCAACTGAAGGTACTGAAAAGCAAGATGGTCTTTCGAGGGAAGGTGTTTGGAGTGAGGCGGGACGAGGTGGTTGAGCCGGGAGGGCTGCGGGCCACCCGGGAAGTGATCGCGCATCCGGGCTCCGTCGTGGTGCTGCCTGTGTTCGAGGACGGGCGGATCTTGATGATCCGGCAATACCGCTACGCGACGCGGCAGTATCTATGGGAATTGGTAGCGGGCAGGATTGACGACGGAGAATCGGTAAAGGAGGCGGCCGCACGAGAGTTGAAGGAAGAAACTGGCTACAGCGCCAAGCGACTTACCGAGTTTCTGGACGTGTTTCCGACTCCTGGGTTCCTGGAAGAGCGGATGCATATCCTGCTGGCGGAGGGTTTGAAGGCTGGCGAAGCGGAACCCGAGGCCGACGAGAAAATAATTTCCCATGCGTATGGAGTGAATGAGCTAAAGCGGATGATGAAACAGGGAAAATTGCGGGATGGGAAGTCGATTGCCGGGATACTGTACTACCTTACATTTCTAAAATAGAGTTGAAGCGACTGAATGAGATGGAAAACCATGAGAAAAACTTTTCTCACGGCATTTTTTTGTATAAAAATGCACAGGAGTGAGACTTTTTTGCTAGCAGAATATTGACTGGCGAAACCATTTTGATACACTCCACGCAATTCGTGCTCATGGCGGCGATTAGTTTCTGATCCGCCCCAAGAGTAGAAGTAGTCACCTGCCAAAGGAGACACGAAGTGCAAGGAACAGTTAAATGGTTTAATAATTCGAAGGGTTACGGATTCATAGGGAGGGACGATGGGCCCGATGTATTCGTACACTATTCCGCGATCGTCGGCGATGGATACCGGACTTTGCAAGAGGGAGACCCGGTAGAATTCGAGATTGTGCAAGGCCCGAAAGGACCCCAAGCGGCGAACGTATCCAAACCGGCATCGTAAGCGAGTTTGGAGTTGGAGGAGCGGCGGAAGCGAAAGCTTTCGCCGCTTTTTTTTGGGGGCGGCTGTGTTGCGCCAGCACAGGCCAGAGTGCCTGTGCCACCAAAAATGGCGAACCCAAGGGCCTTATATGCAAACGCGCCCTCTTGGGCACCCCGACTTTCATGCAACAATGCCATCACAGCACAGGCAAGAGTGCCCTGTGCCACCAAGAGGATATAATCACGGGCATGGACAACAAGCAAATCGCGCGGATCCTGCGAGAGACCGCACAGTTGTTGGAAATTGACGGGGCGATCATCGGGCGCTACCGGAGCTATGAAAAGGCCGCGGAGTTGATTGAGACGTTGACGCAGCCGGTGGAACAAATGGTGGCCACACCGGAGAAACTGCTGGAACTGCCGGGCATCGGGCAGGGGATGGTGGAGCACCTTAGTGAGATCGTGAAGACCGGCGATTATGGTCTGCGGCAAAAACTGTTAAAGAAGTTCCCACCGACGTTACTAGAGGTGCTGACGCTGCAGTCGCTGGGACCCAAGAAGGTGCTGCTGCTGTGGAAGCAGTTTAAGTGCGCCACGGTGGCGGACGTGGAGAAATTGGCACGCGAGGGCAAACTGCGGGACTTGGCGGGATTTGGAGAAAAGAGCGAGCAAAACATTCTGAAGGCGGTGGAGACGTTCAAGAAGGGATCGGGACGCTTCTTGTTGCCCACCGTGGAAGACGCGGCCAACGAGATTGCGGAACACATCAAGAAAGCCGGGAAGATGGTGGAAAGCGTAACGCCGGCAGGATCGCTGCGCCGCGGGAAAGAAACCGTGGGGGATTTGGATCTGCTGGTGACCATGACGCCACAGAAGAAGGACGAAAAGAACCTGAAGAGCCGCCAGGAGGTAATCGACGAGGTGGCTGCGCATATTTTGAAGTACGGACGAATCGAGCAAGTGTTGGCACACGGCGAAAACAAGGTCAGTTTCACGCTGTCCAATGGTTTGCAGGTGGATGTGCGCCTGCTGGAGAAAGAAAATTTTGGCGCGGCGTTGATGTATTTCACAGGATCGAAGGAGCACAACGTGCGGCTGCGTGGCCGCGCGAACGACATGGGCTGGACGCTGAACGAATACGAATTGGCGACGCTGGGAGACAGCGCAGCAGAAGCCGAAGTGCAAGACGCCAAGAGCAAGAGCGCGGGCGCGAAGATTCGCGTTTCCACAGGTGACCCACTGAAAGCAACTGCAAAGAAAGGAACGAAGTCCGGCAACGTCAAGAGTGGTAATGGAAAGCAGAAGGCGGAAGTGGCCGGCGCCAGCCCTGCACCGCGCGAAACCAGAGGCGTCGAAAGAATTGCCGGACGAACCGAAGAAGAGATTTACGCAAAATTGGGCTTGGAGTTCGTGCCACCGGAGTTGCGGGAAAACTCCGGAGAGATCGAGGCGGCGGAGAAGCATACGCTGCCGAAGCTTGTGGAATTGCGAGACATCAAGGGCGATCTGCAGATGCACACCACCGCGAGCGACGGAAAGAACACAATTGAAGAAATGGCAGCAGCAGCGAAAGCGCTGGGGCACGAGTATATCGCGATTACCGACCATTCGAAGGCGGTCACGGTGGCCAATGGCCTGGACGAAAAACGCATGGCGCAACATAGCAAGGATTTGCGTGCCGCAGATGCCAAGGGTTTAGGGATTCGCGTGCTGGTCGGCTCGGAAGTGGACGTGCTGAAGGATGGAAAGTTGGATTATTCAGACGAGACCTTGGCGCAACTGGATGTGGTGGTGTGCTCGGTGCACTCCTATTTCAACCTGGAGCGCGCGGAGATGACCGAACGCATGCTCGCAGCCATCGAAAATCCCTACACACAGATCATTGGACACCCGACGGGACGGCTGCTGTTGCGACGCGACGAGTTGCCGTACGACATGGAGAAGGTTCTGGATGCTTGCGCGAAGCATGGCGTGGCCATGGAGTGCAATTCGTATCCGGACCGGCTGGACCTGAAGGATGTGTATTTGCGGATGTGCAAAGAGAAGGGAGTGAAGGTGGTGATTTCGACGGACTCGCACACCACCGGCAATCTGAAGTTCATTCGCTATGGGGTGACCGTGGCGCGGCGCGGTTGGCTGGAAAAGAAGGATGTGATCAATACGTTGCCGGTAAAGGAGTTTCTAGCAGCGCTGCGCGCAAAACCGGGGCAGCAGACCCGTGCGGCGAAGAAGTGAGTGGATTCCGGGCGGACCTTGGCGCGGTCGGGAGCGGCAGCAGGGCTGCCGCTGAACGCGGCTTGGCGTGGATTACAATGCGTCACCGGCGGGAGCTGGGCTCTCGCACTCCAGGAGTCATAGGGAACATTTTGGGGCTGATGCGCGTTCATGGTAATAGAACGTTGTTGAACGGAGGAGATTGGGAGATGAGGACAAATATGTGGAGGGTACGCACCCGTTCCCTAACCCCGACACGCGCACTGCCAACCCGACTGGCGGTGGGATTGGCGGCCGGAATGTTGGCGCTTGGCTGTGCGGCAGCGGCGCGCGCCGATGAGGTGGCCAAGACGTTTACGGTGAGCGGCCATGCCCGGGTAAGTATTGAGACGGACGACGGCGCAGTGCGAGTGTCGACCGGAGACATCAAGCAGGTCGAGGTTCGGATCGTGTACTCGGGATACAAGGTGGACCGGGACTTGCGCATCAGCACAGAGCAGAATGGTGATTCCGTGAGCATAGCGGCCAAGACCTCAGGCGGCAATTTCTGGAGTTGGGGCGTGCGGCATACCAGCCTACGGGTCGAAGTGCACATGCCGAAAGATGCAGACCTGACCGTTAAGAGCGGGGATGGCTCGGTAGAAGCGGACTCCATCACCGGAAACGTGGATGTGCGAACGGGAGATGGAAGCATTACCGTGCAGGACGTGAAAGGAAGTGCGCGATTCCATAGTGGCGACGGACACATTGAAGCGCGAGGGCTGGATGGAACGGTGGATGCATCGAGCGGAGATGGCCACATCGATCTGGAAGGACGTTTCGATGGACTGAATATTCGAACCGGCGACGGAAGCGTGACCGCGCGAGCCGGTCAGGGGTCCAAGGTGGCCTCAGGTTGGACGATTCACACCGGAGATGGCAGCGTCGATCTGGAAGTGCCGGGTGATTTGAAGGCAAACCTGGACGCCAGCACCCATGATGGGCATATCAGCCTTGGCTTGCAGGTGACGGTGGAAGGAACATTTAGTTCGTCGAGAATCCATGGAACCATGAACGGCGGAGGCCAGCCGCTGACGATTTCGACTGGCGACGGCTCGATCCACCTGAGCAAAACCTAACGGAGAAGTGCCAAAAACGGTGGACAGAGTGTTTCCTTTTCCATGCAGGAAAGGCGTTAGAGCAGTCGGCAAATCATTGAAAAAATGAAGGTTGGCGAGTGGACCTTCCCTTGCAACAGGGTAGTGCCAGAAGGGGAGGGCCCACGAATGATCGTCGTGATACTGTCCATAGCCGTACTAGCACTTTTTGTGATTTCGATGACGAGTTCATTTCTGGGCAATCGACGGCAAGGATCGTAAGGCGTCGCCGCCTGCCCCTCCAAAGAAAAAGCAGGTTCCTCGGGCAAACACCGCCCTCGGAATGACAGTTTCTTGATTTTTTCCCCGTGCCCGGTGAAAGCCGCTGCTACAGATCAAACCCCAAGACGACCCTGCCCCAGAAGGCGGCCACCACAAAGACCAAAACTAACTCGGCTTAGCGATGTTGAATCACGGTTTGTGGGAGTGCGCGTCGACGGAATCCAACGCGCGTAGAGAATAAATCAGTGCTGCCCCCGCGTTCATGGCCATGGCCACGCCAAGAGCTTCGGCGATTTCCTGTTTGGTAGCGCCCGCTTTGAGGGCTGCGTCGGTGTGGAAGGTGATGCAGCCATCGCAACGAGTGGTGACCGCAACGGCCAGCGAAATCAACTGACGCACTTTTTCTCCTAAGAGTGAGTTTTTCGAATTTGCCGCGGAGAGGGTCTGATAGCCCTTCAGAGAATCGGGTGAAAGCTTGGCGAACTCAGGGATGGATTTGGTGAGTTCGGCTTGATAGGTATTCCAATCGAAAAGCATGCGGTCGGTCCTCCAGAGATAAGTGCAAAGTGTGAGATTGTAACAGGAAAGCGAACTGGCTACAGCCGAAAGTCCGTCGGCATCAGAAGCGGGAAACCGATCAGATCGATTGGCATGGTGAGAGCAGGGAGCCTGGCATCTTCCACGGGCGTGCCAGAGTACATTTCGAAGCAGGGGATGATGTGGTAAGGTTTAGGGTTCGCTATCGCTCCGCGAACTAGGCGGCGTGTCTCTCACTCGTACAGCTGGGCGGGCAAGGATGGGGAGCCACCCAGCACCACAGGATGACGCCTTGTCGGCCGAGATGATCGGCCACGACACAAGCAGGAACGGATAGCTCGCTGCGCCCTCGGGCTAGGGGTTTACGCAAAGTTGATTCGAAAATCAGGAAGCGAATGGCAACAGGGCTCGAAGACTGCCTTGCGCCAGAAGAAGTCCACAAGGGGAAGGTCAGGGACATGAAGGCTACGTATAACGGTGTGGCGGTACCGGCGGGTGGAAAAGCGATTGGCTACGCGAACGGCACGCTGCAAGTGCCGGACAACCCGATTATTCCATTTATTGAGGGGGACGGAACGGGCCGCGATATCTGGAAGGCTTCGCGGCGCGTATTTGATGCCGCAGTGGAGAAGGCGTACGGCAGGAAGCGGCACGTGGTGTGGTTTGAAGTGTTCGCGGGAGAGAAAGCGTTCAACACGTTCAAGCAGTGGCTGCCGGACGACACGGTGGAGGCCGCCCGGGATTTTCGCGTTTCGATCAAAGGACCCCTGACGACTCCAGTGGGCGGTGGAATCCGTTCCTTGAATGTGGCGCTGCGGCAGATTTTGGATTTGTACGCGTGCGTGCGACCGGTGCGCTATTTCAAGGGAGTTCCCTCCCCTGTTCGGGAACCAGAAAAAATGGATGTGGTGATTTTCCGCGAGAACACCGAGGACGTGTACATCGGGATTGAATGGAAGAGCGGGACGCCGGAAGCGAAGAAGTTGCTGGATTTTCTGAATAAGGAAATGCTGAAGGATGGCAAGAAGCAGATTCGTTGGGATTCCGGTGTCGGCATCAAGCCAATTTCCCCCACGGGTACGAAACGTTTGGTACGGCGCGCCATCCAGTACGCGCTGGAGAACGGACGGCCAAGCGTGACCCTGGTGCATAAGGGCAATATTCAGAAGTTCACCGAGGGAGCGTTCCGCGATTGGGGCTATGAGCTGGCGCGCGAGGAGTTCCGAGCTCAGACGGTGACTGAGCGGGAAAGCTGGATTCTGGATAATTTGGAAAAGAACCCGGGCCTGAGCGTGGAACAGAATGCGGCCCTGATTGAACCGGGACTGGAGCAGGCCACGGAAGATTTCAAGAAGACGGTGTATGCGGAAGTGAAGAGCGTGCTGGACGCGATCGGCGGGTCGCATGGCAAGGGCCAGTGGAAGAAAAAACTAATGATTAATGACCGGATTGCCGATTCGGTGTTTCAGCAGATGTTGCTGCGGCCGAATGAATATAACGTGCTGGCCACACCCAACTTGAACGGTGATTACTTGAGCGATGCGTGCGCGGCGCAGGTCGGCGGCTTGGGAATTGCGCCGGGCTCGAATATTGGCGACGGCTACGGCGTATTTGAAGCGACCCACGGTACCGCGCCGAAATACGCGGATAAGGATGTGATCAATCCGTGTTCCGTGATGCTGAGCGGCGCGATGATGTTTGAGTTTTTGGGATGGAACGAAGTGGCGAAGATGATCGAAGAAGGGATTGCCAAGACCATTCAGCAGAAGAAGGTTACTTACGATTTGGAACGGTTGATGAGCGGGGCCACGAAGCTGGGCACGTCGGCATTTGCGGACGCCATTATTGGGAATATGTGAGAAGAGCAGTGGCGAGTAGCGAGTAAAGACAGAGGAATAATTCGAGAGTAAGAACAGCGGTTAGTGTCGAGTGGTGAGAGAGGGCAAAAACAAGAGTTCCGTTGTGCGCTCAACCCGATGCGAATGGTTATTTGATGCGGTTATGGCCGTAAAAGCGGCGGTCCTTCGTGGCCTTAGCGGTAAGCGAAGCCGCCGTAGTCCAAAGGAGAAGGAACGATGAGCCGGAAGAAAGTGACGGTGGTCGGTGGTGGGTTTGTGGGGTCGACGACAGCGCAGAGGATCGTGGATCTGGAGCTGGCGGATGTGGTATTGACGGATATTTTGAACGGGCCACCGGCCGGTAAAGCGCTGGACATGGTGGAAAGCGGCCCAATCACGCGCACGGATTCGTTCGCGCTGGGCGTTTCCACGGCGGGCGGGGACTATAGCGCCACTGCTGGCAGCGACGTCGTGGTCATCACGGCTGGGTTTCCGCGTAAACCGGGGATGAGCCGCGACGATCTGCTGAGGGCCAACTATGACGTGGTGGCCGGCGTTGTAGAACAGATTGTGAAGCATTCACCGGGCTGTATTTTGGTGATGGTGACGAACCCGCTGGACGCCATGGCGCAGGCGGCGCTGAAGATTAGCGGATTCCCGAAGAACCGCGTGATTGGAATGGCGGGAGTGCTCGATTCGGCGCGCATGAGCGCGTTTGTGGCCATGGAATGCAAAGTGAGCGTGGAGAACGTGCACTCGTTCGTGCTTGGCGGCCACGGCGACGATATGGTGCCGCTGCCGCGCTATTCGACCGTAGCGGGGATTCCCTTGCCGGACCTGTTGTCGAAGGAAAAGATCGACGCGATCGTGGAGCGCACCCGCAAGGGTGGGGCGGAGATTGTGAACTTGCTGAAAACCGGCTCGGCCTATTACGCGCCTTCGGCGGCGGCGGTGGAAATGGTCGAAGCGATTTTGAAGGACAAGAAGAAAATTCTGCCCTGCTGCACTTATCTGGATGGTGAGTATGGAATCCACGGTTTATTTGTGGGCGTGCCGGTGAAGCTGGGAGCCAACGGCGTGGAGGAAATTGTCCAGATTAAATTGACGGCCGAGGAAAATGCGGCATTGCAGAAGAGTGCGGCCAGCGTGAAGGAATTGGTGAGTGTATTGGGGATTTAAGGGCACGTCGAAGCGATTGCTCGGCAATAGTTTGTCGAGATTTCAAACCTACACTCTGGATTTGAATGGAGATCCCTCGCGCTCAGGCTGCGGAAGACCGCAGTCTGAGGGCGAGGACGTGTGTCGATGGCGGCAGCAGGGCTGCCGCTGAGCGTTGGGTGGCGGGCATTTGCGGTGCGTCACCAGCGGGAGCTGGGCTCCCGCACTCCGGAGATCAGGGTATAAACCATGCTGCGCCCCTCCGAGTTAGTGCGATAGGTCGGCGGTGGCTGGGGCTATGTTGTAGCCGTCTAGCTCGAGGACGGGCGGATGGCCTTCGGCGTCGGTTAAGTCGTAAGTGGCGGTGACGGTTTTGTCTTCGCCGGGCAGCAAAGAGAAATAGTTGTCATCCCAGAAGATGGGGACGATATCGTCTCCGCCCTTGCCTTTGGCGGCGCGCAGAAGCACCTGGAAAGCCACGCTAGAGCTGGGATTCTTGACCTTGACGGTGATGGTTCCCTTCCCGGATTCCTGGCGCAGCGAGGAAGTCCACTCCAACTTGACCTGAGGGAGCGTGTTGAGTCCGGTGAGATCGGCGAACTGTTTTTGTGGGGTGTAGACGGTATTGAGACGCTTCGACCAATCGAGGGTGTCCAGTTTGGTGGAGAGCCAATAGAAATTGTCGCTGATGAGATTGCCGGAAGCGTCGTGGAGATAGAGCTTCAGGAAATAGGTGGTCGAGAGGTTGGCGGGCTTGGGTAGATCGAAAGCCTTGACCGCGGAATCAGCGGGAAGATCAACTTTGCCATTTTTCTGGTCGATTTCGTGGCCATCGATATTGAAGAGGCGCGCGGTGGCTTCGAGACCCTGAATCGGTTCGTATTTGCCGTTGATGACGGAGACGGAGTTGGTGTCGTAGTCGTACTGGACGTGGACGATTTCCTGGGCCTTCTTGGTACCGAAGTAGCCGCCGGCAGGAACGAGATAGTAATCGTAGAGATGCCAGATGAGGGAGGGCCAGGCGTTGTCGAGCATCCACTGAATCACGCCGGTGGAGGCATATTTCTTGCGGGCGTAGCCTTCAAACATGGAGCGCTCGTTGTCGTAGGCCATCGCCTGGGCCTTGCGCTCGTAATCGTCGAGCGAAGTGGGAGCGCCATAGCGTTTGCTGAGTGCGTCGGTGAAGACGTTGACGGTGGCGAAACGATCGCGGCCGGAATGGAAATTCCAATAATCGTCAATGGGCCAAAGATGGTCCTTAGGAATAAACTTCTCGAGACTTTCCTTGGGAGGAATGGCCGGGCCAGGGCTGGTTTCGGTGTTGTAGCCATAGGCACCGCCGGCTTGGGTGTCGGTGAGCCAATAAACAGGCGGCACGTATTCGTAGGGTCCGGTCATCTTGACGCCAGATTTTCCGGTGACGGTAGTGGTTTGCTCACTGGCCGAGGAGACGGTGGGATTGGGCCATTCCATATCCTTGAAGATGCCGAGGTACATGTTTTCGATTTCGGGAGGAGGAGGGTTGTCGCTGCCGTAGAGCCAGACGAAGACACTGGGATGGTTGCGCAAGCGGGCGAGTTGGTCGACGAGGGAAGCGGCGGCAATGGATTTGGTTTCGGGAGTCCAGTGCTTCCAACGTTCCCAAGCATCGCAACAGCACCAGCCGGGCATGACGAGCAGACCAAGGCGATCGGTCTTGTCGAAGAATTCGTCGCGATCGACCTTGCCTTCGAGGCGAATCGCGTTCAGGCCCATTTGCTTAACGTAATTCAAGTCGGCATCAAGGCGCCTGGAGGACCAGCGGAGGAGCATGTCGGGAGCCCACGCGGCGCCGCGAATAAGGACGTTCTTACCGTTTACCTTGAAGAGACGGCCACCGGTGGGGGTGAGTTCGGAGGTGACTTCACGGATGCCGAAAGGCACGTTGGAGCTGTCCGATTCCGCGCCGTTCGCGTCAACGCGGAATTTCGCGTTGTAGAGGTAGGGGTCGCCCATCTGGTAAGGCCACCAGAGTTGCGGTTGTGCAAGTTTAAGTTGCGGGAACTGTTCGGGAGTGAAGCGGACGATCTTGGATTCTTTGGCAGCGAGTTGAACATGCTGGTTGATCTGCAGGCCAGCAAGATCAACGCGGAAGGTGGATTTAACCGGATGGTCGGTCGTGTTAGTGAGAAGAGCGCTCACCGTGAGGGCTGCGGACTTGTAATCGGAGCCGAGTTTGGCGTTCACGAAGGGGCGGCGGAGAGAAACATCGCCAGAGTCCGATAGAAAGACCTCGCGCCAAATGCCCATGTCCTTATCCGGAGGAGTGGGATTCCAGTCGACCCAGGTGATGCCGAGATCCCACTTTTCCGGAGCGAAGATTTCGACGGCGAGGGCGTTCGAACCGCCCCGCTTGAGGGCGTTATCCGCGCGGAATTCGAACTCGCGATAGGCGCCGGCGACATCGGCGCGATCGGCGATCTTTTTGCCATTGAGCCAGACGTTAGCGCGATAGTTGATGCCCAAGAAATGGAGCCACGCTGTGGGTTTTGCGGAGGCGGGCGCGTCGAATTCGGTGCGGAACCAGAAGGAGCAGCGATAGGGGCTGTCCGAAGGCATATCGCGAGTAGCGAAAACGCCTCTGTTATCGGACACAAAACCCGGAAACGATTTCAGGTTCATGCCGTAGTCAGGGTCCGGAAGGACCTTGTCGGTGACCTGAGCGCCGACAACGGTGCCGGGCACTTCGGCGGGAATCCATTTGGAAGTGTCGTAACCAACGGTGGAGATCTGCTCACCCTTGGCAGTGTCTGTGCAAGCCGACTGCAAGCGCCAAGTGCCATCCAGATATTGGCGGGTGGCGGGGGTCTGAGCTAAAACAAAAGAAGCGGAAAAGACAAAAGCAAACAGCGCGAGAGCGGACCAACGGAAAGCGCGGAAAAAGGACATAAGGTTCCTCGCAGCAGAAAATGGAAAACGACGCGGTGTTCAGGAACAACTGGGGCCAGTGTACATTAAAACGATTCAATCTTGAATAAGGATTGTAGGAAGGAAGAGAAGCAAAAAGGCGCCCGTTGGGAAGAAACGAGCGCTTGAGTCAACAAAGTTGCGCCGCGCAGAAGATCCTACTACGGCATTTCGTGCCCGGAGCGGGCGGCTTCGAGTTTGCCTTTGAGTTCGACGGCCCCGTTGCCTGAAGCTCGTTATCTCCAACCACGAATCGACTTGGGACTAATCAGCGTTGGGCGGTAATTCTGCGCGGCACTGCTCATGCGAAGCGAATAACCGTTGGCGAGATAAGCCGGTATGTCTTGAGGATTGGCGAGTGGGATGTCTGGGCCTTCCCTGCGCAAACTGACGTGGTAGCGCTCATCTTCAAAACGATGCGGCATCAAACGAGTGCCGGCGTGTTTACCGCGGCGAACCGTAGCGAAAAGCATTGCCTTCCTCCGGGACAAAGATTCAAGGTGGGAACTGACTATGCGCGAGCGCATGGAGGGGCGCAAGAGTACGCGGCGGATTTTTGTGGAAAGCTTGAGGAAGACTTGAGGAAGAAATGAGGAAAAGCTCGAAATAACGGTCATTCGTTGGAATACGGGCCACCGATAATCTGGTACGGCAAGATGACATTGAACACAGCCGAACACTTAACGCAGCGCACAGATTGCGCGTGCATAAAACGGATGCCAAATTTGCCGTCGGTGCGGACGGTTTGTTTTTCGTGGCAGTGCGCGCAGGTGACGACGCGTGAGAATTCCTCGGGTGGTTGTTCCATGAAGGAGCTCCGGGAGACAGCGGATTTCGCAAAACGGGCTGCAGAGAAACCGCAAGCTGATTTAAGGCAACATACGCTGACAATAAAGGAAGGTCAAATGGAAATATAAGCGCTTAGAGAGGGATGGTATGACCGGACGGCGGCGTACAACCGCTGCCACAAGGAATGTGAATTCAGTTACTGCGTCCCACGGATAGGCTGCGCAAGATGTCTTCCATCAGGCACCATTTGGTGATACCCGATTGCAACAGATTTGCGCCCACAAACGCGGTGAACCAATACCAGTTGTGATTTACCCAAGTGCCCAAGGCCAAGGATGCCAGGACAAAGGTTCCCGCAATGATTCGGATATATCGCTCGATGGTCATACGCTTCTCCGCTCGCTGATGTAATAGAGCACTGGCACCGCCATGCGCGAAAGAAAGGTTGACGCCACTTCTCCGGCCATCAGCGAAATTGCCAGTCCCTGAAAAATCGGATCGAAAAGGATGACGCCAGCGCCGACCACCACCGCGGCGGCGGTTAAAAGCATGGGGCGAAACCGAACCGCGCCGGCGTCTACCACCGCTTGTTCGAGAGGCATGCCCTGCTGGCGCCGCAGCTTGATAAAGTCCACGAGGATGATGGAATTGCGGACGATGATGCCCGCACCGGCGATGAATCCAATCATGGAAGTCGCGGTAAAAAACGCGCCCATCAGCGCATGCGCCGGCAAAATTCCTACCAGGGTCAACGGGATCGGCGCCATGATCACCAGCGGCGTTTTGAAGGACTGGAACCAGCCCACGACCAACACGTAAATCAGCACGAGCACCGCGGCGAAGGCCAATCCCAGGTCGCGAAATACTTCATAGGTGATGTGCCACTCACCGTCCCACTTAATGGCTATCTTTTTCGTGTCGGGTGGTTGAATGGCCGTGAATTGCTCGATCTTGTAGCCCTCGGGGATCTGGAGGGTGCTGATTTTGTCGCCGAGTTTGCCGATGGCGTACACCGGACTTTCTTCCGCGCCAGCCACGTCTCCGATCACGTAGACCACATCTCGCAGGTTCTTCCGGTAGATGTTGTTGTCGATGAGGCCCTGCTGGACGCGAGCAAGCTCACCCAGGGGCACCATCGCCCCGTTCGGAGCGTTCAAATACAGGCCTTGCAACGCTTCCGTACTCGATCGGCTGGAGCGTGCAAGCTGCATGTGAATCGGAACATCTTCGCGTTCGGCGGGGTCGTGCAACAATCCGACCTGCGCTCCCGCGAGGGCCATCCCGACGGACTGCGAAACCTCGGCAGTCGAAATGCCGCGCAGTGCCGCTTTGTCCTGTGCCACCTGGAAGTCCAGTTTTTTTTGATCGGCGACGACGTACCAGTCGACGTCGACAACGCCGGGCATTTCGTCGAAAATCTGGCGCACTTGCCTGGCCACTTCGATTTGTCGCTGGGGATCGGGGCCATAGACTTCCGCAACCAACGTCGCCACCACCGGCGGCCCCGGTGGCACCTCGGCGACTTTCACGCGCGCATTCCACTTCTTGGCAAGCTCTTGAATGGGGCCGCGCATCTCTTTGGCGAGATCGTGACTCTGCCGCTTGCGTTCGTCGATCGACCGCAAATTTACCTGAATATCGCCCTGATTCGGCCCGCTCCGCAGATAGTAGTGGCGCACCAGTCCGTTGAAGTTGTACGGCCCGGAGACTCCCGCGTAGATCTGGTAGTTCAGCACTTCGGTCTGCGTGTGGAGGTACGCGCCAATTTCCTGTTCGAGCGCCAGGGTGCGTTCCAGCGGCGTACCTTCCGGCAGATCCACCACGACTTGGAACTCGCTCTTATTGTCGAAGGGGAGCATCTTCACGCGCACGGCTTTGAAGGCCACGAGCGAACAGGCCAGCAACAGCAGCACCGCTACCAAGCCAAGAAACATCCAGCGCTTGCGTGCGCTGGTGACCAGCGCGGTCATCACTTTGCGGTAAGATCGCGTGCTCCAACCCTCGGCCTCTCCGTCCGCGTGCTTCCCGGTATGTCCGCGCAACAAACGCAGCGCGGCCCACGGTGAAACCACGAAAGCGATGATCAGCGAAAACAGCATAGCCGCCGAGGCACCCACGGGAATCGGCCGCATATATGGCCCCATCAATCCGCGAACGAAAGCCATCGGGAGAATCGCCGCGATCACCGCAAACGTTGCGAGGATCGTTGGATTGCCCACTTCGTTTACTGCTTCGACGGCCACATCGGCCCAGGGACGGCCCTGGTTTTCCGCCAGGCGGAAGTGTCGCACGATGTTTTCGACGACAACAATGGCGTCGTCGACGAGAATGCCGATGGAGAAAATCAACGCGAACAAAGTGACGCGATTCAACGTGTAGCCGTAGGCATAGAAGATGAAGAGAGTCAGCGCGAGGGTCACTGGAATGGCCAGCAGAACAACGCCGGATTCCCGCCAACCCAGCGCCAGGGCAACCAGCAGCGTCACCGAAAGAGTTGCGAGGAACAGGTGTTTCAGTAATTCGTCGGATTTATGTTTGGCGGTTTGTCCGTAGTTGCGGGTCACCGTCACTTGCACGTCGCTGGGAATTACGTATCCGCGCAAGGAATCGATTCTTGCCAGCACGTCGCTGGAAACATTGGTTGCATTGGTGCCTTTGCGTTTTGCTACCGCGAGGGTTACCGCGGGATAGGTGGCCCCATCGGGGTTTGCTCCGCCCGAGCCGAAATACACATAGTTGCCCGGTTCTTCCGGGCCCTCGGCGATTTCGGCGACGTCCGAGAGGTAAACCGGCCGGCCGCTCTGGACGGTGACCACGATCCTGCGTACGTCGTCCGCGCTCTGTAGAAATGCGCCGGACTGGACGGCGATTTCCTGGTTGCCTTCGGCGAACGAACCGGAAAGCGACCGCTGGTTGCTGGATTGCAGAGCCTGGGAAATCACCAAGGGACTGACGTGGTACGCCGCCAGGCGCTGGGGAGTCAACAGCACGCGGACCTGGCGACGCTGGCCGCCGAGCAGGGTGGTCTCTGAAACGTTTTCGACTTGCTTAACGTTTTGCTGCACCTCTGCCGCGATGCGCCGCAGCGTATATCCATCGTAGTTCTTCCCCCAGAAGGTCACGGCTAGCACCGGAACGTCGTCGATGGACCGTGCTTTAATGAGCGGCTGGGAAGCTCCCTGAGGGATGCGGTCGAAATTCGCGTACAATTTGTTGTAAGTGCGGACGATTGCGTCTTCTTCCTTGGTGCCCACGTAAAAGCGCACGATGACCAGGGCGCCCCCCGGCTGGCTGGTGGAATAGAGGTATTCCACGCCGGGCACGTCGCGCAGCAACTGCTCCATCGGAATGGTGACGCGCTGCTCCACTTCTTTCGCCGAAGCCCCGGGCATGCCCACAAATACATCGAGCATCGGGACGACTATCTGGGGTTCTTCCTCGCGCGGCGTTTGCAAGATACTGAAGAGCCCCAGCAACAACGACCCCACGATGATCAACGGTGTCAGGCGTGAATCGATGAATGCGTGCGCAATGTTCCCGGCCAAGCCTCGGCTCACGAGTGTTTCTCCTCGCGAGTTGCGGAAACCTGTGGTGCTTTTTTGCCGTCGAGTTGCTGAACGCCGGGATTCAACACGATTACGTCACCGGGCGCGATGCCGGATAACACTTCCACTTGACCGCTCGTGGATTGGCCTAAGGTCACCACGCGCCAGTGCACCAGGCCATTCGCATCCACCGCGTAAATTCCACGCAATTGGCCACGTGTGACCAGTGCTTGCGGGGGCACCATTAAGGCCTGCTTTTCTCCATGCGCAAAATATGCCCTTCCGAAAACCCCCGATTTAACCGTCACATCGTGAGGCAGATCAATCCGTGCATTGAGGGTGTGCGAGGCCGGGTCCGCCCCTGTCTCGATCTCCACCACTTTTCCTTCCATCGAATTGTCGCATTGACAACTTTCTGACCCGGTAGGCTCTTCGCGGAGGTCCAGTTCTACCCGCACCAGACTTCCTTTGTTCACAAACAGCAAAGCCCCGGTTGGCAGAGTCGCCTGGAGTTGGTAACGCGAAGTATCCTCCACGACGAACAAGGGGGCCCCCGGCGACACCAAAGAGCCCGGGTCGACCATCCGGCGCAGCACGCGCCCGTCAAAAGGGGCAACAATGCGCGCATAGCTGGCCACGCTTTCCGCCGCGCGAGCTTCTGCGCCCGCCTGTTCCCTGCCCGCTTGTGCCTGTGCCAGCACAGCCCTGGCCTGTTCCAGCTGCGCCTGTGCCGCCTGTTGCTTGGCACGGATTTCGTCGAATTCCTGCGGGCTCACGGATTTTTGCTGCTGCAGATAGGTGTACCGGTCGTAGGTTTTCTGCATTACATCCGCTTGCGCCTGCGCCGCCGCCATCGCTTTTTGCGCCTGGTTGATTCCCGCGTCCGCCGCTTGCGCACCTGCTTGCGCGGCACTTCGGTGGGCCGCGAGTTCCCGCTCATCCAGCTGTGCGAGCAGTTGCCCGCGGTGAACGGCATCACCTTCCTTCACCGCCACCAGAAGCACGGTACCCATGGTGCGAGCCGCCACTTGCGCCGTCGCCGAAGCAATCACCGTGCCGGGCGCTTGCAGTTCATCCGGCACACTTTTCCATTGGATTTTTTGCAGCAGGAGCCCCTGCACTACTTCCGGCTGAGCGGGCTTCGTTTGTGTCTCGCCGCAGCTCAGCAGCAGGGTAACGATGAATGCCAACCCGATCCATCGCACTCCTGCGATCATGAGTTCTCTGTTTGTCCACTTCATGACTTGCCCGCCTCCGCAATCAGTTGCGACTCGGGCGTAAGCACGCCGGCCGCTCGCGCAAGTTGCGCTTGGGAAACCTGCCAATCCTGGAGGGCGTTCAGATATAAGGTGCGTGCATCCAATTGCGCGGTCTGTGCACGCAACAGTTCTGTGATCGTTGTGAGGCCCGCTTCGTAGCGGTTCTGCACGATGCGCAGACTCTCTTTGGCCTGATCTGCCGCATCCCGCGCCGCTGTGGCTCGCTGTGCCGCCGCTTGCGTGTCCAAAAAGGCTTGGCGTACTTCCAGGGTCACGCCGCTGCGAAACCATTCCAGGTTGTGCTTGGCTTTGTTGGCATTCGCCGCGGCCTCGGCGAGTCTCGCTTTGGTTGCGCCGCCCGCAAACAAGTTGAAGTCCACGCGCGCGCCTGCGGTCCAGTTGGTTCCGGAGGGCCCCGCCAGGGTCATCGCATCGCGTTCCGTGGAGCCGAACAGCGCGACCGTCGGTCCAAACTCCGCTTTTGCCGCTTTTCGCTCATCGTCGGTTGCCGCTTCCTGCAATTGCGCCGCACGTAATGCCGGCCGCTCCGCCAACGCCGTTTGCGTCCACTCCTGCAACGTCTTTGTCGCAGTGTTCGGTTCGCTCAGGCTTCCGGCCAACTCCAATTGCTGCTCAACCGGCAATCCCATCAGACGCGCCAATTGCATTTGGGCCATGGCAAGATCGTTCTGCGCACGAATTTGGCGGTCCTTCATCTGCGCGGCAAACACTTTGGCGCTCAGAAGGTCTGAGTCCACCACGGTGCCAGCGGTATGCATCGTCTCCATGCGCTGTGCGTTAGCCTCCGCGGTTTTCAGTGCGTTTTCGGCAGCATTTTCGTTTTCCTGCAGTACGCCAATGCCGTAATACGCGCGCACTACCTCAAGAATCAGGTCCTGCCGTGCCTGCTCGGTCTGGAAATCGGCAACGGTGACCAGTTTTTTGGCGGAGCGCTGGTGAAAGAGCGTCTGGCCGGAATCAAACAGGCGCCACTGCCCGTCAAACCGTGTCTGGAAATTGTCGAGTGGCGTGGGGGTGTTCAGGTTGTTGAGTGCGAAATCCGAAGCGGTGAACTGACGTTGCGTGAGCTTCCATCCAAAAACATCGATGGGATTGTTCCCGCGAATGAAGTCTTGATGAAAATCAACACGTGGATACCACGCGGACTGCACTTGCTTCAAGCGTGCGCGGGCTGCGGCAGCGTCATCCTGACTGCTGCGAAAGGCTGGATTTTGTTGCAGCGCGCTGTGCACCGCCTGCTCCAGCGTCACCGGCATGTTTTTTGCGGTGTCCTGCGCCAGTACTGGACCATGCGCTGACGCGAGCGCCATGGCCATCACGAGGAAATTCCGGGGCCCGAATCGCATCGCTGGCCTCAAGGCCCGACTCGTGTTTCCGCGGGTTCCGGTTTCAGCCAGGAGATGTCGTCTTCGTGAATTTCGTGGGAGGTCTCGAGCTTGGCGCACTTGTCAATCATGGCGCCCACACTGCAATACTTTTGCTCGGATAGTTGGATGGCCTGCGCGAGGGCACGGTCGTCCAAGCCAAATCCGGTCACGACGTGCCGGATTCGCACCGTCGTGAACACCTGTGGCGGCCGTTCGGCCTGATCAGCCTCAACCAGCACCTCGTACCCGGTCACTTTCTGGTGGTGCTTCTGGCGCAGCATGGTAATCACGTCGAAAGCGGTGCATCCCGCCAATGCCACCGCCACAAGCTCTATGGGTTTGGGCCCAGTGCCCCCGGCGGCATCATCTAAAATGAGGTGATGGCCGCTGCCTGTTTCAGCGATGAACTGTCGTTCCGATTGCAATGCACGCGTCAGCCGAACCTTTGCCGTAATCATCGCGTTTAGTTCACTTTCCGCCAGTAGTCCTGGCTGCTTCGTGGAATAAATGCAATTGCGGTGCACTTGTTACAAAGAGCTAAAGGGAGTTGCCGGGTGTGCTAAGGTGAAGAGAATGCGTCGCGAAATCGAACAGGCCGTCGCCCTTCTCGCAAAAAAGGACCCAAAATCTCTGGAAGAAGCCCTCGAGCTCCTGCAGCACACGGTATTTTCTTTCAGCATGCGAGTGTGCGGACAGCGCGAAGACGCCGAAGACACCATGCAGGAAGTGCTGGTCAAATCGCTGCCCTACTTGCCCAAATTCGAGAGCCCACGCGCCCTGCTCGTATGGCTGTATCGGGTGGCCAAGAACCGCTGCCTGATGTCGCGGAGGAGGAGCAAGTTTGCGCCGAAACAGGACCTTTCACTGGACGAACTGATGCCCGACAAACTGGAACTGGAGTTGCTTTCGAAGGAAGGACCGCCGACACCCGAATCACAAGCAATCCGTAACCAGTGGGCCCGGCGCCTGCGCGAGGCGGTTCAAAAACTCCCGCCGCAATATCGAATGGTGCTGGTGTTGCGCGACATGGAAGGACTCAGCGACGATGAAGTTGCCGAGATCACCGGCCTAAAACCCGGCAATGTGCGCGTTCGCCTGCACCGCGCGCGGCTATTCGTTCGCAAGGACTTGGCGCAGCGGGATTCCACTCGTGGCGCAAAGCAAAACGCCACAGGGGCCCGCACGAAAGCGGTTGCCCCCGGGCAGCTCAAACGTCCGGCTTCGTGCAAGGCCATGTTTGCCGAGCTTTCGAATTATTTGGATGAACGACTCGATGATTCGATGTGCGAACGGATTGAGCAACACCTCGACGGCTGTGCGCCGTGCCAGGCATTCCTCAGCTCTCTGGAATCGACCATCGTTCAGCTGCGGCAGTTGCCCGCGGAGAAACCGCGGAGGAGTTTCGCGGCAAAGCTTTACCGGGAACTGTCGGCGGAATACCGTTCGCAGGCATGGTAACGCGAGGTTGGCGACTCTTAGGCGGGAGAAACGTAAGGAAAGTCCAGAGCCAACTGGCGAAAATTGCCGGGAGATCCGTTCGGCTTGGGGCCGGCAGGATACAAGAGCAGGAATTTTCGGGGAATGCGCAAGCCCTTGACGGGAGCGGTTCTGATACGACCGAGTGGAAGGCGGGGCAGGACCGCCCAGCGGGTAACGAAACCGATTCCCAAGCCGGCCTCGACACTGGAGAGAATCGCCTCGGTGGAATCCAACTCCATGACCACGTTCAGGCTTCTCCGGGCGATGCCAGCTTTCTCGAAGGCCGTTTCGAGCACGCGCCGCGTGCCGGAACCATGTTCGCGCAGCAACAATGCCTGGCCCTTGAGCTGATCGAGGGAGAGCGAGGGCAGAGTGGCGAACGGATGGGTCGCGGGCATAACCAAGATGAGTTCGTCTTCGAGAAAGGGTTCGGTGCGCACATCGCGGCGCAAGGCAGGCCCTTCAATCAGACCAATCTCAATTTTGTGGGAGATCATGTGTTGCACGACGACTTCGGTATTGCCGCTGACGACGGAAACGCGCACGCGGGGGAATTGACGCCGGAATTGCCCAAGAAGCTGAGGAAGAACGTACTGTGCAATGCTGGTAGACGCGCCGATTTTCAATTCTCCCGCGTGGTCTCCAGTGAGGGCAGCTAGTTCCTCCTGCGCTTGTGTGACCTGTTCCGCAATAACCCTGGCGTGCTTCAGCAGAATGCGACCGGCGTCGGTGAGCGCTACGCGGTTGCCAGTGCGGTCGAGTAGCCGCACAGACAACTCCTCTTCGAGGGCTTTAATCTGCAGGGTTACCGCTGGCTGAGAGAGTCTCAGCTGCTCGCCCGCACGGCGAAAACTGAGGGTATCGGCAACCGTTCGGAAGACCTTGAGCCGGAAGTTCTCCATGGCAAGTGGATATAAGGATACTCGAAGTGGCGCATTGAAAGCGTGCATTGGGACGTAAGTTCAGGAAAGCTTCCGTGATAAGGCCAGGTTATCGCGAATTTGGTTTACTGCTTGGACGAAGCGGGGCTTGTATCTGCAGACTGTTGAAATGGAAAAGAAACTATTTTTTGTCGGAATCATTCTGGCCGCGAGCGGACTTTTGTCGCCACCTCTGGCGCTGTTGGGTGGCCTGGTTTATGGACTGGCATTGGCGCATCCGTACCATCTGGAAAGCAGGAGCCTGGCGAAGTTCCTGCTACAGGTATCCGTAGTTGGGTTGGGATTCGGCATGAATCTTCATGAGGTGGTGCACGCGGGCCGCTCAGGTTTCTTGTACACGGCGCTAAGCATCACCTTCGCGATGGCTTTGGGCCTAGGTCTCGGCTACCTGATCCAGGTGAACAGGAAAGCTTCCTTTCTTATCAGTGCGGGGACGGCGATCTGTGGTGGCAGCGCGATAGCCGCAGTCGGGCCGATTGCGGACGCGAACGAGGAGGAGATGGCCGTATCGCTGGGGGCCGTGTTCATCTTGAATTCCGTTGCGCTGTTTTTGTTTCCAGTCATTGGCGCAGCTCTGCACCTCAGTCAGACGCAATTTGGACTATGGTCAGCGCTGGCGATTCACGACACCAGTTCGGTTGTGGGAGCCACGTCGAAATATGGAGCGACCGCGCTCGCGGTGGGCACGACCGTAAAATTAGCGCGTGCGCTGTGGATCGTGCCGTTGTCTGTCGCGACGGCGTTTCTTCTAAAGAGCAAAGCGCGCATTCAATGGCCTTGGTTCATCCTGTTCTTTTGCTTTGCCGCGCTGTTCAGCACGCTACTGCCGTCGTTCAGCAGCGTTTCCATGAAACTTAGCCAACTGGGGCGCATCGGCCTGACGGTGACATTGTTTTTGATCGGAACTGGGCTCAACAAACAGACACTGCAGAAGGTCGGAGTGCGGCCGCTGTTGCAGGGCCTGGCGCTTTGGATTGTCGTGGGAACGTGCACGCTCGGATTAATCCTGATCCATTGGATTCATCTCTAAGCGCACTGCCTTCGACGACTCATTCGAGCGATTGGACCGGGGCGGCGATGTGGCGAGGGCAATGGCAGTTCATTTGCCAATGTTCAATTTCATGCAGCCCATCGATGCCACTATTCCCAGCAACAGGGAGATGGACCATCCGACGTCACGGACCCGCCCCATATTCTCGCTGCCGAGTCCTGCCGCATAGCCGATGCTGAAACCTAGGGCCATACAGCCGAGAATGATACCGATATTGAGCAGCTTGCCTTTGACTCCGTGGCCTCCGGCAATGGCCGCTCCCGAGGCCAAAATCAGTGCCACCAGCCAGACTAACTCCATAGGGTCGTCCTCAGCGGCGCAAGCAGATGAATCGTATCGTAGAGAGCGAGCAAGTTGATTGCCGCAAAGTTTAGTCCTAAACACTTAACAAGAGAAGCTATTAATGCTGGATAGATAGCGTTAGCGGTAGCGTACGCGCAGAAGCTAAACCCCGATTTCGGATTCGCGTTTGTGTTCGCTTTATTCACGCCACCTGTTCGCTATCTTCACGTTTATTCGAGTCTCTTCTTCTCCGGCTTAGAACGGAATCCCGTAATTCGAACAATCGACTACTGCTTGATTGCAGGTTTAGTTAGCCATGATCGGAAGAGATTTTGGAGATTGGCATGCAGCTTAGTGACGGTGTCGCTATGCGGCGTATGAGGAGACTGGTCACTGTCGGGCACTCATCTTGTTCACCCTAATCGTTTTCGGGACCGTTCGCTTTCTGGTTTTGTTGGCGTTATGCGTAGTCTGCTGGACGATCATTTTGACCTGGTAGGGATCTGCAAGTGGCCGGATCGAAATGTAGAGGGAGGGCCAGATGATATTTGTTTCGGGCCGAGTGGCAAGGTTGATGCAGGATGAGGATGGCACGCTAAAAGGAATGGCACTGGAGGATGGACGGGAAGTAAGGTTTTCCGGCGAGTCTGGAGAACTGGTGTCGAACCTGATTGAGCGGGGCAGCTCGGTGGCCATACAAGCGGAGCCCCAATTCAACGGCGCTCAGGAACCCTATTTTTACGCGACGGTGATTACCAACCTGAACTCCAAACAGCGCGTGACTTTGCCTGCCCACAAAGCGAAAGGCAAACCAGGGATGCAGTCAGAAAAGCCCCCACTTGAAACTGCATCCCTGGCCCCACTTTCTCGGACCACGACGGAAGGCGCCACGGAAGGCGAGGCAACCGCGAATCCCACGCAGTACAGCGGGAAACAAGAAGACGGGCAATTACCGCCGGGTCCTTATTTCCGACACTTCCGCTACGACCCTCGTGCAAGTTATGAAAACACGACGGAATTCTCGCACGACGACTCGGCGCGCTGCATAGGTGTAGCCTATGACAGCCTGCACCGCATCCAGGCGATCCTGGCTTATCTGCATATTCTGCGGTACCGCGTACCGGGCATCAGCCAGTTTCTGGACGAAGTGAAGCACACCTACGTACAGGCATTGGCTAAGTTCGAGGCCGCCGATTTTGCCAGCGCCAAGGAATTCGCCCTAGCCTCAGGGGGCCTCGCCAGAATCGTGGAGATTGTTGTGGCACGTACGCTGCGATCGGACAATACGCTGCCTTCGCTGGTGCCCCCGCCGCCGCGACGGCACGGTGCAATGACAGAGCCAGATCACGTCGAGGAAGACTTGGCAAATGCGGAATCGGTGCTGGCCCGGATTCACTGGGTCCTTGAGAATGGCACTCTGCCCACCGAAGATCGCGCTCAAGTACGAAAGATCGCTTCTTGGGGAGACGCGTTCTTTCGCCAAGCGCAGCGGACCTATCGAGATTCTGTCTTGGAAGACGCTTCGGAGTTTGCCCAGGCGGCGCTTGCCGGTGCTCATTCCGCCGAGCATGTCTGTCGTAAGTGGTACGCCAAGCACACGTCGCTCCGCTGAGAGCGGGAGCAGCAAGACTTTGTAGTTGCAATGATGAGCCACCGCAGGTGGGCCCTCAACGCGCAACCGCTGTTATGATAGCTGGACACGTGACGGGGGAGAAGGGCGGCAATCTGCCTTTTCGATTTCCACTGTCTAGGATGAGTTTCCGATGGCAAGTGAGCCTGTTGGGCACACTTGTTGTAGTTTTGTCCATCGCCGTATTACTGGCGATCATGGCCACGTTGCGCTACACGAAATCGGCGGTCCTGGGCGCAGAGAAAAAGCGTCTGACGGAAGCGGCCACCAATCTTGCGCAGGAATATGAAGATCGCGCCGATGCGGCCCATCGTAATAACCAGCTACCAGCACTGAATAACCCGGCCGATCCGGCTGCCCGGGAAGTGATGGCTTTAGTGAGCCATATCGTTCTGCAAAATCTGGAAGGGGTCGGAGGTGGGTTCTATTCGTCTTCGGCCGATAGCTTGGTTGGCAATTTTTATCCCACGAGTGAGGCCTCGCCGCAAGACGCGGAAAATCGCGTCATTCCGGACAGCGAGCACCAGGCGGTGTTGCAGACTGCCAGGCTGGCCGCGGCTAAGCGACAGAGCTCCGACGTGGTAGTTGCGGAGCCTTCGGGACTGTTGCTCATCAGCGCTATTCCCATCCGGGACGGGTATTCGGTGGTCGGCAGTGCCTGGGCCGTGAAACGACTTTCGGACGTTCCCGGAGCCAACCGTTTTCGGGCGTATTTGATTACCGCGGGACTTGCGGCCGCGGCTTTGGCCAGCGTACTCCTGACCCTGCTGGTCATTAGTAATCTCCAGGGAGGCGTGCGCAAAATTGAAAGCGGGCTGCACGCTCTGGAAGGAAACCTGGCGTCGCAGATCAACACGGTCGAGGAACCGGCGGAAATCCAGAGGATTGTCGCGGCGATCAATCGGCTTGGGAGCACGTTGCGAGAAAAAATCGCTTACGAGAAGCAGATGGAAGAACAACTGCGGCACAGCGAGCGCCTGGCGAGTCTGGGGCGGCTGGTGGCCGGCGTCGCTCACGAAGTACGCAACCCACTGGCAACGATTCGTTTGCGCGTGCAAATGTGCCGTCGCGACGCTCCGGATGCGAAGGTGCGGGAATCCTGCGTGATTGCGCTGGAGGAGATCGACCGGCTGAACGGTATCGTCAACCGTCTACTGAATTTTGCACGGCCTATCCAACTCGAGCTTGAGCTGGTCGATTTACGGAGTCTGGTGAGGGAGCGGGTGAAATCGTTCGAAGACTTTGCCCTCAGTCGCCATGTGCAATTAATGACTAATCTTCCGAATCGCAACTTCCTGACGATGGTGGACAAGGATCGCATGTCCCAGGTGTTCGACAATATTATTCAGAATGCCTTGGAAGCGATGTCTGGCAAAGGCGGGACCCTGTCGGTCACCGTAGCAGCGCACGCAAAAGAGGCCGGACAAAGCGACGGCGTCAGCGTGGAGTTCCAAGACACGGGCGAGGGCATGGATTCGTCGATCGTGGGGCATGTGTTCGATCCATTCTTCACTACGAAACCGTCTGGGACCGGTCTCGGTTTGTCCATTTCCCACGAGCTTATTCGGGCCCACGGTGGCGACATCAAGATTCATAGCGAAGCAGGCCGCGGCACCCAGGTTACCGTGACCATCCCCAATCCGCTGACGTCATAGAAACAGGAGCGCTGAGGTCATTTCCGATGGCGACGACCATTCTCATCATCGACGACGAAGCAAACCTTCGCAAAACACTCGCGGAGATCCTTCACGCTCGTGGCTACACTACGCTGGAGGCGGATGATGGCTCCTCCGCCATCGAGTTGCTCAACAACACCACGCCGGATCTGATTTTTAGCGATTGGAAAATGCCCAAGGTGGGAGGGGAGCAGGTTCTACAACACCTGCACAGCCACGAGAAGCTCGCTTCGATTCCGGTGATCGTGATGACCGCATACGGGTCCAGTCACAGCGCGATTGAAGCCATTCGCCTGGGTGCGTACGATTTCATTACCAAACCATTCGACCTGGACGAGATTGTTGTATCTGCGGAACGCGCTCTGGATCATTCCACACTGAACCAGGAAGTGCTGCGGCTGCACTCGCAATCCACACAAGGGTATGTGGGAACCGCGGGTCGTCTGATCGGGACGAGCGCGCCGATGATGGACGTGTTCATCATGGTGGGGAAAGTGGCGGAGACGGATTCTACCGTGTTGATCTGTGGAGAATCTGGGACCGGCAAAGAACTGGTCGCGGAAGCAATCCACAACTATAGCCAACGCAAAAGCAAACCGTTTGTGGTGGTAAATTGTGCGGCGCTTCCCGAGAATCTCCTGGAAACGGAGTTGTTTGGGCACGAACGAGGGGCCTTCACGGGAGCCGTCGGGAGAAAAACCGGGCGCTTTGAACTGGCCGAAGGCGGCACGATTTTCCTGGACGAAATTGGCGAACTGTCGCCAGGCTTGCAGTCCAAGCTGCTGCGCGTTCTGCAGGAACGCACCTTCGAGAGGGTTGGAGGAACCGAGACGATCGTCGGCAATTTTCGTGTGCTAGCCGCCACGAATCGCGATCTGGAAGCGTCCGTTCGAGAGAAAGTATTTCGAGAAGATCTGTACTATCGGCTGAACGTGGTTCGGATTGAGATACCCTCGTTGCGGGAGCGCCGATCTGACATTGTCCCTCTGGCCGAGCATTTTCTTCGCCTGTACAGCCAGAAAAATGGATTTGAGGTGGTGGGATTTTCCGACGAAGCCATTCTCGTGTTACAGAACTACTCTTATCCCGGCAATGTACGCGAATTGGAGAACATGGTCGAACGCGCGGTACTGATGGCGCGCGGGCGCGTGATCATGCCGGAACATTTGCCGGCCAAGATTCACGGCAATCCCAATGGCGACGCACATCCGTTCGAAATTGATCTGCTCGATCTCCCGTTCCATAAATCCGTCGCCGAGCTGGAAAAACGCCTAATCAGCCGGGCACTAAAGGATTCCGGCGGTAATAAATCGGAAGCTGCGAACCGTCTTCAGATTAATCGCCGTCTGCTTTACAACAAGATCGAAGAGCACAAAATCGAAGGCTAAAAGGAGAGTACTTCATGGAGACGGTCATCCTGAAACGCGTGGTGATCATCGGAGATTGTGATCTGGAAGCTCGACTACTCAAAGAGATTCTCGCTCTAGGAGCCACAGGATACACCTGCTACAGCGTGCGCGGCCGGGGCGGCCGAGGTATTCGACCTCGCTATGAAAAATCCGCCAATCTGAAGATTGAAGTCATCGCCTCACCCGAAGTCGCCCTGAAGATTCTCGAACATATCGCCGAAAACTATTTCGAAGATTATGCGATGATCGGCTTCATCGACAACGTGGAGGTGCTGAAGGGCCAACATTTTGTCGGGCGCCCGGCAAACCGTACGTCGAAAAAATAGCATCCGGTTGTACGGCGCTAAGAAAGACCAACTCTTGCCACTTTGTTCCGGTGAGTTTCGGCGCCCCGTAGTGGTGGTCCGATTAATTAAGCCTCTGGTCGCGATACTTCGGTGCGCCGTCGGTATGCGAGGACATAGGCGGCTGGCACTAAATACACGGTTAGAATCACGGAAGCCGTCAGTCCTCCAATGATGGCGCGCGCCAGTGGCGCATATTGCTCACTCCCAGTGCCCAGTTTCAGAGCCATGGGCACCATGCCGATGATCGTGGCCAGCGAAGTCATCAAGATCGGTCGCAGGCGCACACGGCAGGCCCTGATGATCGCATCTTCCATGCTAAGCCCCTCTTTCTCCTGTAGATGCGCAAAATCAACAATCAGGATGCTGTTGGAGGCGGCGATGCCAACCAGCATGAGTACACCCATGAGGGACATAACATTCAAGGTTGTGTGGGTCAGCGGCAAAATCACCAGTACTCCGATGAAACCCATGGGGATCGCCAGCATGATCAGAAAGGGATCTTTAAATGACTTGAACTGTGCGACCAGAATCAAATACAACAACACCGCCGCCAGTCCCAATCCCTTGCCGAAGCTCTTGAACGACTCTTGCATCGAATTGACCATGCCACGCAGATTAACCCGAACTCCTTCGGGCCAATGCGAGCCGGCAATCAGTTTCCTGATCTTACTGGCAACTCGCCCGAGGTCCTCGCCTTTCGGAGTGACATAGACATCGTTGACCCTCTGAATCTGATAATGATCCACTTCCGTGGGAGTCACGATGCGGGTCAGCTTCACCACCGTGTCAAGGGTCGTCGGTTCCGCGACGTTGGGTCCACGCAGCGGAATATTCCGCAGATCGACAAAATCATGGATAGACGGCGAGCCGTGCTCGAAATACTGGACGGTCAGGAAGTAATCATTCCCAGTCTTCCGGTCAAGCCAATAGTTCGGAGCGATCATCAAGTTCGAATTTAAGGCGGTGATTACATTCCGAATCACGTCCTGCGGGCTCAGGCCGAGCTCCGCAGTGTGTACACGGTCAACATCCAGACGCACCGCTGGGTAATCCATGTCTTGCGGAATATAAGCTTCGCCGACCCCAGAGAACGTACGGATTTTTTCAGCTAGGTCGCGGGCGATTCGATTCGCTTGCTGCAAATCCGCACTGGCTACCTGGACATCAATTGGAGCGAGCATGCCCATGTTCAACACCGCATCCACCATCGAACCGCTGCTGAAGAACGTCCGGAATTCGGGATACTGCGTAGCGATTTGCTCGCGTACGCGGTCCATGTACGCAAAGCTGCTGACTGCATGGGAGCCGTTCAGTTGTACCTGGATGGTGGTGGTGTACTCTCCGGAATTGGTTGTGTACAGCGAAGCGAAGCCAGGGTCGAGGCCTACGGTGGAGACGATCATGTGGAGGTCTTTGCCGACTACTTTGCGAATCAAGTCCTCGACCCTAGCAACGTATTGTTCCGTCACTTCAATACGCGTTCCTGTTGGAACCTTCAGGTTAATGGAGAACTGCCCGGCATCGGTTCGTGGAAAAAACGCTAAACCGATGAAAGGATAGATTGTCAAGCTCAGCAGAAAAGCCCCCGCCAGTGCTGCAACGGTGAGACCTGGCCGCTGGACTGACTTGCGCACCGTGCGCTCGTACAAATCCAGCATGCGTACGAATCCCCGATCGAACCCTAGGTGAAATCGCCGAGCAAGGGAGGGCTTCTTGGCGGTGGATGCGTCCGCAAGACCGGGCTTTTCATAGCGAAGATAACGGGCACAGAATAACGGAATCACCGTCATGGCCACGAAATAGGAGGCGAATAGCGCGATGGCCACCGCCAGAGCCAGAGCCGAAAAGAGAAATTTGCTCACACCGTAAAGAAAAACGACGGGGATGAAGACCACCACCGCGGTAAGGGTTGCTGCCAAGACGGCAAGATTCACTTGCGCACCACCCTCTTCGGCCGCACGTTCCGTTGGCGCACCGCTTTCCAAGTGTCGATAAATGTTCTCCAAGGAAATGACGGAATTATCGATGATCCGGGAAAACGCCAGGGCTAGACCACCAAGAACCATAGTATTCAGGCTCGTTCCGAACATATAAAGGATGAGCAACGTGGTTAACGCAGAGAGCGGGATGGACAGAAATACGGCCAACGTTGCGCGTGCGCTTGCCAGGAACAGGAGAATCATCAGGCTGGTCAGAACGAGGCCGATCAGCGCTTCATGCAGTAGAGTTTTGATGGCCTCTTTCACGAAGGCCGATTGATCAAAGACCACCGTTGCTTGCAGAGTCTTGGGCAGCCCAAACAAGTGTCCAAGAAGACCGCGAACACCGTCCACGACTTCGATGGTATTCGTTTTTCCGCCCTGCTTCATGATCGGCAGATAAGTAGAACGCTGGCCGTCTACTCGGACTAAGTTGTATTGGATCTGATGGGCGTCTTCCGCTTGCCCTACGTCGGCGACGGACACCCATCGTTCCCCCACCGTTTTCAGCGGCACGCTGTTCAACTCAGTCGGTTGATCCACCAACGCATTGGTATAGACGTAGTAGTCGTAGCTGCCGACTTTGACGTCACCTGCGGGCAGAATCAGATTGTTTTTGTTCACGGCGTTCACGACATCCATAACGCTCAGCCCGCGCGATAGCAACTTATACGGGTCGACATAAACCATGATCTGCCGATACTTCCCCCCAAATGGCGGAGGAACCTCAGCACCTTTGATAACGGCGATCTGGTCACGAATTTGGAATTGGCCGTAGTCACGGAGTTGCGTTTCCGTCAGACCCTGGCCCTTTAGTGTGACCAGGCAAACAGGCAGACTGGAAGCATCGAACTTCAGCACCACCGGTGGCAGTGTCCCTGGCGGCAACCGCCGCAAATCTGCCAGAGCCAGGTTAGACAGCTGCGTCAGGTCCGCATCGGGATCCGTACCAGGCTGGAAATATACCTTGATGATGCTCACACCGGGGAGCGAGCGTGATTCCATATGATCAACCCCGGAAGCCAACGTGAAAAAACGCTCAAATCGGTTCGTGATGTCGGTCTCGATGTCCTCCGGCGGCATCCCCGAATAAAAGGTGGCCACATCAACTACTGGGATGTTGATGGCGGGGAACAGATCCACGGGCATGCGAACAAGACTCACAGTCCCGATAAGCAAGAGCATCACACAGACAACAAGGATGAAATACGGGTTTCGTATGGCAAATCCGGACATTGCAGACTCACTTCTCGGACTCAGCTCGGTACTGAATCAGCTGAGTTTCTTTCGCGCGCACGGTTTCGCCGCTATGCAGACGGCTACGGTCTCCTATGGCCACTACTTCACCCTCGTTCAGTCCCGATAACACCTCGATGGCATCGGGCGTCTCGACGCCGAGGGTCACCTCGCGGTGTTCGACTTTTCCCGAAGGACTGATCACCCACACCGAGTGATTCTGCCCTTCAATGTTCACCGCCTGCGGGGGAACCACTAGCACGTGCCTTCTTAAATCAAATTCCAACGTTGCTTCCGCGTACATTCCGGGCATCAGGATGCGCTTGGGATTGGGCACGTCGACTTCCGTGTGCATGGTTCGTGTAGACCGGTCCACATCGAAAGAGATCCGGGCGACTTTGCCGGTGAAGTTCTGCTGCAAGGAAGGAACGCGCACGTCGGCGCTGTCTCCAATTTTTATGCCGGGAACGTACGATTCCGACACCGGAATAACCAACCGAAAAAGACTGTCTTGGGATAGCTGCACCAGTGGCAACACTTGAGTGCTGGAGCTGATCCCCGATTGCATCAGGGTGCCGAGATTCGCATATCGCTTGGTGACCACGCCCGCAAACGGCGCGGTAATCTTCGAGTACTCAAACACTGCGTGGTCGCGACGCTGCTTTTCCATAGCTCGAGCCAATTGGCTCTTCGCCGATTCCAATGCGGCACGCGCGCTAGCTAGATCGGCCATGGCGGCGAGATCTTTCCCTCGCCAATTGTCTACCTCTTGTTGCGCGACCAACCCGCTTTGTGTTTTGGCCACCTGGTCGAGGCGGCTGAATTGAAGATGGGTGACTTTCTGTTCTGCCATGACCGCCTGGACCTGTTCCTGGGCGCGAGCCACTTGATTGGCGGCATAACTGATTTCGGCCTGATCTTCGTCCAGCTGTATTTGAAGTTCGGGAATCTCCAGAACAGCCATCACTTGACCGGCCTCCACGTTGCTCCCATAGTCCACGTTGAGTTTCTGAACAAACCCCGATTCTTTCGCATAAACATCGATTTGCTGGAATGGCACAAGCTCGGACGAAACCGACAGGCTCTTGGCTAGATCCTGTCGGTTGACCTTCATCACCGCAATTTCAGGCGTTTCCTGTGCGGGCGAAACTCGCTTCGCTTGCGCGCTGGAGTCGCCGCATGAAACTGTGCAGCCCGCAAGAAGTGCCGCCGACAAAGTGATTAGGGCCGTACCTCGGGCAGGAAACATTCTGGAGGGTCCCTTTCCTCAAGCTGCAGGGCCAACCCTGCCGGCTCCTTTCAGCGCTTGGAAACGCATTGGGTTTGCGCTTATTTGGTATAGCGAAGATATGTGCAGGGTCCATAGGACGGGAATAGGCAAGTTACTGTATTTGTATGTGAGATTTCCGGTTGCACAAATGAAGGCTGGAGAGGTATCGCAAAACCTGCATCGCTTGTACAGTTTCTTTACATTGGTCAGTCAAAATTGCGCTCGAAAAATGGTCATGTTTGGCCGCCATACAGCAACACCGTACGATATAAGCAAATTATCAACGCTGTGCCTATTCATCGTTCGGTCCTCGAATTGCCCTATTGCTCCATGGCTCCCATGAACTACCTGACGCGATTTGTAGGGTTTGTTCTTTTAGCCGCGCCGCTACTACAGGCTGCCGACCAGCCGAAAGCGGCGCAGCCCGGAACAGTGAATTACGTAGAAGGCCAAGTAACCCTTGGCACTCAACCTATTGCTGCTGATTCGGTTGGGACACTCGTTGTGGATGCTGGGCAAACTTTGCGGACGCAAAACGGGAAAGTGGAACTCCTGCTGACACCAGGCATCTTCCTACGACTTGGCCCGTCAGCCTCAGTCACAATGATCGCCAATACAGGCACCATCCGGTTGTCAGTTGAACAGGGAGAGGCTTTCGTTGAAGTCGATCAAATTCACCCGGAGAACGATCTGCGTATTCTGCAGGATGGGGTAAGTATTCAATTCACGAGGTTGGGCCTTTACAACCTTAACGCCAGTCTCCATCTGGTACGGGTGTTGGCGGGAGAAGCAGTCATCCGCGAGGGGCAAAAGTCCCTAAGCGTGAAGGAAGGCCATGAAGCGGACCTCGCGGAGCGCCCACTTCACGAAAGAACTTTCGACAAGAAGGAAATCGAAGCGGAAGATCTGTATCGCTGGACTATGCTGCGCTCCGCTTACCTGGCCGAAGCGAACGCCGACTATGCCCCGACGTATTCGTTGGGAGGATTCGGTTGGTTTGGCGAAGGTTGGTATTGGGACCCGTGGTTTGACGCATTCACGTTTCTCCCCGGCGATGGAATTTTCTATAGCCCGTTCGGCTGGGGCTTTTATTCGCCTTTTTGCGCGTTCGCAGCGCCGTTCGCCGGGGGTGGCCACTATCGCCGGCATTTCAGCCCGACGGCGGTGGACACCTGGGGCCCGCAAGCGCACTACAAACAGGCGGTGAACTACGGCCACGGAGTGCACTACGCATCCGTCTATAAATCACATGGCCTATTTGGCGGAAGCAAAAGCGGCGGATTTCATGGTATCGGCGGAGGCAAGTTCCACGGTGGGGGGTTTCATGGCGGAGGGTTTCATGGTGGGGGGTTTCACGGCGGAGGCTTTGGCAGCGTCGGGGGTGGTCACAAATAAATCCCATGATGCTGGCGCCCAACGCTGCCCTGCCCTTAGCCTCTAGCGGTATGCCGAAGGTACTCAATCCACGCGGAGCAGCAAAGCATCGCCGCTGCGCAGAGAAAGCTTGGGTGTCTGTGTGGCCAGAGCGATCGTTCCCAAGGGATCGGTGCGGCCGGAATGAGCGATTTTCAGATGTTCGATGCCGTAGACTCCGCAGGCATCGCTGGAGAAATACCAGAGGGCCTGGGTGCTTTGATTCTTATCGATAGCCCCGCGGCATCCTCCATTTTCATTCGCACTTGGAGTAACGAGTACGCCGCCGGCGACGGATTTGCCAACCACCTGTGAGGCGTTTTCAGCGCTCATCACTGGGCCGTCGAGACCGTAGACGGAGTCTCCGCCAATTTGCGTGGTCGGCAGCCAGGTGGAAGGGCTGCCTTCGCCGGGTGCTTCCTCCGGAACCTGAGCTTCTTGCACGTTCACGAAACCGGCGATGGCGCGCAGATTCGTAACGACGGGGACCCATTGGCCGTTAAGCTCCAATTTGTCGAATTGAATGGTCACCTGGCTGGCGGCTGTGGTGGTGTTGGGGGTAACTTTGACGATGTGCGCCTGGATGGTCGCGCCTTTAGGAATTCGTGATCCGTTGGCTAGTGGAACGTCTTGGGCAATCTTGCCCTCCAGCACCTGCCCTGGTTTGCATTTATCAAAAGTAAAGGATGTATGCAGAACGACGGGCAGAATCGTTCCGGCGGGAATTTGGGTGTTAGGAGTCGAGCTGCGCGCTGCTGTTCCCTGAGCGAAGAGCGGAAGAAAGAGTAGCACTGCCGACATAAGAATGATTCGCGAAGAAATCAGACGGTTCGATCGTCCACGGGACATTACAATCTCCATAGTTATTCGTACCTCCTTCCCGTCGTCTTGCGACAGCTCACAATGCAAAGCTGCGAGCAGGTGGGCGGAAGTGTGGTCGCACGACGGGACCTGCATAGGGAGTGGAGGCAAATCAGATTCCATCCCGACAAGATTCGTCGTAGGAGCTGGTTTAGTCAGAAGATGGAAGATCAGAAGGCGACGAGTCGAGCGCGAAGGAAGAAGTTGGTTTGTTCCGTTGAAGCACAGCGATTGATCTTTTTCTTTACGTTTCGCCGGGCAGATTTCCCGCGTTAAATTTGCAACTACAACAATCCACGACGCTTTGTAGAGCGGGACGGCGCGCTCCACTAGTGGCGGGCCAGATGCAAGAGAAAGCAGCGGAAAAGGCGAAACTCAGTTTGCCTACAATCCAATGACGAGGCAAGCCAGGGATGCAGCCAACAACGCCCCCGTTGACGCTGCATCCCTGGTCAAAAGATCAAACAAAGAGTCGAATCGAGGCTCCGCGAATTGTTCGGCCAATAAGCGAATGCGGGAGCTGGAACTGCATGGTGTAAATGTTTTTCACGTGGATTGTGCCCGTTGATTACAGTTGGCGGGCGACTCTGTTGCGGTTTATCCCACGCAGAGATCGGAAACAGTGCAATTTGCGCACTTCAGAGTGATCCGCGAGAGTGGCGTTGGCCTTGCATGACGAGGAGGCCTGCAGAGCCGCTGGGGTAAGCCCTCTCACCATTTTGCGTCTTTCGCAGGTTCTTACCGGGAAGCTGCTTCAGGAGGCAAAATGCTCATCATCATCAGGAAATCGCTGTATCTGGCCGTGTTCTTGTTGTTCTTCTGCACCACAGCAGTCCAAGCGCAATATGAAAATGGCAGGTATGAAATCACTCCCTTTTTCGGGACGAGGTTTGGGGGAACCATCGACCTGAGCCAATCCGGCAACCCCAACGTCGACTATCTGAAGATCAAAAATAGCGAAGATTTCGGCATCATGGGCGACGTGTCGTTCTGGGGAAGCTTCCAAGGAGAGTTCATGTGGAACCGTCAGCCGACCTCTTTGACCGCACACGATCCCAACACCAACACTTTCAGCCCCGTGGCGAACATGAACTTCGACATGTACCAGTTCAGCGTGCTGTATCACTTCCTGTCCCCGGACCGCAAATTGCGGCCGTTCGTGGTGGCGGGGTTGGGGTTCTCGCATTACGGCGTAGGCCAAGTGAACGGCGAGAATGTTTTGGGGTTCAGCAACCGCTTCGCGTATAACTTGGGCGGCGGGGTGAAATATTACTTAAGTTCACATTGGGGATTGCGAGCAGAGGTGCGGTGGTCACCGACACATACGACGTCAGGAGAGACGGAATATTGTGATCCATTCTACGGGTGTTACCCAGCAACGATCGCGAACAAAGCAGAACAGGGGCAGGCCAACATTGGTGTGATCTACCGGTTCTGAAGTGGCGGTTCGGAAAATCCCGGCAAACAGCAAGCGGTACATTGTTTGCCAAGAAACAGACACAGAAAAAGCCTACGCACGAAGGCGGCACGTGCGGCTGCTATTAGGGTCCTTCATCCCTATGTTGCGCTGTTATTGGCTGTTGGTGTCTGGACGGCGGTAGCTTTAGCGTTGTGGCTATCCTTGCGGAAGAACAGACATTCGTGAGGCGGCGAGCCATCGCAGGCTCCTCGCGGCGATGCCCGATATTCGTTGCTTATGATATTCTTTTGACGTGGCCGAGTGGCGGAACTGGCAGACGCAGCAGACTCAAAATCTGCCGGTGCTTAGCACCGTGAAGGTTCGATTCCTTTCTCGGCCACCAATCACGTAAACCTGGTAATTGCCCTGAACAGCGGCTTTCGCTTAGTTCGCTTGTATGCCTTTCCGCAACAAAACCAGCATAAATCTCGCTTTTTCTTGAGGGTTCCACGGAATGTGTGTACTAGTTTGAAAAAGCTCACAGCACGCCCGCCTCAGAAGGCGGCCGCTACAAGAATCGAGCCGCAAGCGCTGAAGCCGTGCCCTGACGGAGATTGAGCCGGATTGCATTTGGGCGGGTGTGGGTGTTGAATACGAGCAGGCTGGCAGAAAATCAATCATCGCTCCAAGTGAGGGGAAATGAAGAAATTGTCGCGTCGTGGTGTGCTGCAAGACTCTGCGTTGGTGGCCGCTGGAGCCATGGCACTACCCCGTGAGTCTATGGGATTGCTGGCCCGTTCGATGATGGCGCAGGACGCGACACCGCACATGAAGTTTCCGAGCGAAGCGCGGGAGCGATTGGCGGTGGCGTCCTGGCCGTTTCGCGCGGAAATTGAGAGCGCGACCAATGAATTTCGGGACAAGAGTCGACGGGGGATGGACTTGCGCGATTTTGCGGTCAAGGTGCGCGAACAGTTTGGCGTTCCCGGCGTCGAGCCGTTGAGTTCGCACTTCCCTTCCACAGATGAGCGGTATTTGCACGGATTCCGCGAAGCAATCGAAAAGGCGGGCGTGCACGCGGTGAATATTCCGGTGGACAACGCGTTCAGCTATTACGACGCGGAGGCGGAGAACCGGAACAAAGCCATCGCAAACGGGAAGAAATGGGTGGACATTGCGGTGATCATCGGGTCGCCGAGCGTGCGGACATCGATGGCCGGCGCAAACAATTCCAAGCCAAACCTGGAGCGGGCGGCGGAGAGCGTCCGGGCGGTGGTGGAGTATGCCGCGGCGAAAAATATCCAGGTGAACCTAGAGAACGACGACTTGGTGAGCGAAGACGCGTTCTTTGTCGTAAAGTTGATCGAGAAAGTGAACCATCCGTATCTGCACGCGTTGCCGGATTTTTGCAATTCGATGGCGAGCGGGAACGAGAAATTCAATTATGATGCGGTGACCGCGATGTTTCGGCACGCCTACAACATTTGCCATGTGAAGGATTCGGAGGTGGGAGATCAGGGCAAGGTCTTCCGTGTAGATCTAAAGAGGACGTTCGAGATATTGAATGCCAGCAAATACAAGGGATATTGCTCGATGGAATGGGAAGGACCGGAAAACCCCTACGAGGGCACGAAGAGAATGATTGCGGCGTCGTTGCAGTACCTGGCTTGACCGCCTGCGGACAAAGTTGAAAAACAATTCCTAGGGACGCGGAAGTAGACTGCCGCACTGTTTGCAGTAGCTGGCGTCCCGGTCGTGATACGCGAGGCTGCACGACGTGCAGGCGCGCGTAGCGGAAGAACCGGTGGCGCGGGCTAACTCGAACGAGACGATTCCGGTGGGAACGGCGATGATGCCGTAGCCGAGAATCATGAGCACCGAAGCAAGCAACCGGCCCAAGACCGTGTGCGGCGAAATGTCGCCGTAGCCAACGGTGGTTACCGTCACGACCGCCCAATACATGGCCGCAGGGATGCTGGTGAAGCCGTTCTGTTCGCCCTCGATCTGATACATGAGGGCCCCGACGATGACCACGATGGTAATCACGGCGAACAAAAAGACGATGATCTTGCGCATGCTGGCGGCTACGGCAATGCGCAAGGCCGCGGCTTCGCCGATAAACTGCGTAAGTTTCAGGACGCGAAAGACGCGTAGCAAACGTAGCGAGCGGAATACCGCGAACGAATGGGTGACACCGAAGAACAAACTCAAGTAGATGGGGCCAATGGCGAGAAAATCTACAATGCCGAAGAAACTTCTGGCGTAGCGCGTCGCATCCTTGGCAGTGGCCAAGCGCGCGACATATTCGATGGTAAAGAGGATGGTGAACACCCACTCAGCGATCTCCAGGAGCTGACCATGGGCTTCGCGAATGCTGCGCACGCTCTCCAGGAGAACGGTAAGAACACTGAGGAGAATCACGACCAGCAGAATGAGGTCGAACAGGCGGCCGGCGATGGTTTCGTGGCCAAAGATGATTTCGTTCCAACGATCGCGCCAAGGCGCGCGGGAAGGAGTAAGGGAGTGGGGCGCTTCCATGATCGAGTGTTCTGGGACGAGCGAACCGAGAAAGCATACAGCAGGGCCCCGATCGGATTAAAGTGCAGGTAGCATGCGGTCCCGGGAAGACTCGGTGGGATGGCAGGAGGGGCGGTTGCGATGCTGGCTGGGAGAAGATAGACTCGCGGGCAAAATGAACACCCCTTCTGGCGTGGAACAGCAAGAGTTAGTGCAGCCTCGAGACCCCTGTGGCGGATTGCTGGGCTTCTGGGCGCTGATTGCAACGCAATTCCAAGGAGCCTTCAGCGACAACGCGTTGAAGTGGTTGGTGAGTTTCCTGGTCCTGGAGTCGAGCATTTCACGCGAGCAACGGGATTTTCTGTTTGTGTTGGTGGTGCCGCTGGTGTTCGCAGTTCCCTTCCTGGTGTTTTCGATTCCCGGTGGATATTTTGCGGATCGCTTCAGCAAACGAAGCGTGACGGTGTGCACGAAGGTGCTGGAGTTGCTGACGATGGGCGGCGCGACCTATGCGCTGTGGCTGAATCGATTAGACCTGGCAGCGGTAGCGCTGTTTTTTGTGTGCATGCAAGGAGCGATTTTCGGACCATCGAAATATGGCCTGCTGCCCGAGTTGCTGCCCACGAGCAGGTTGAGCTGGGGCAACGGCGTAATTGAGTTGTGGACGTTGCTGGCAGCGATCGGTGGAACGCTGGCTGGAGGATTCCTGGCGCACCATTTTCGCGGGGAGCAGCAGTGGTCGGGGTTCTTGCTGATGGCCTTGTCGCTGGTGGGACTGCTGACAAGCCTGGGGATCAGCCGCGTGCCGGCGGCGGACGAAGATCGGCTTTACGAATGGAATTGGGCAAAGCAGTTTTTCGAAGAGATTCAGAGAATGAGGAAAGACGCGGTGTTGTGGGTGGCAGTGATCGCGAACACGTTTTTCTGGTTTCTGGGAGCGATTTTGCTGCTCAACATTGTGCTGTACGCTACGGATATCCTCCAAGCAGACGAGACAAGGAGCAGCTATCTGCTGGCAGCGCTCAGCCTGGGAATTGGCGTGGGCAGCTTTGTGGCGGGCCATGCTTCGGGCCGGAAGATCGAGATGGGGATGATCTTGCCGGGCATGACCGGAATTGTGCTGACCACCGGAGCGCTATTCGTTCCGGGTTTGAGCTATCAGGCGGTGCTGTTGCTGCTCGTGGCGTTGGGGATTTGTGCGGGATTTTTCGTCGTGCCCATTAATGCATTGATCCAGAATCGGCCGAAGCCCGAAGAAAAGGGCCGGGTGATCGGGGCCTCCAATTTGCTTTCGTTTGGCGGGATTGCGCTGCAACCGGTGGTGCAGTACGCGATGTTGCGGCTAGGGCACCCCGACCCGGCGCATGTTTTCCTGATTTGCTCGCTGGCATGTATTGGAATGGGGTTTGTACTGGCTCGCATGTTGCCGGAGTTATGGCCAAGCGCCCTCTACTGGACGCGCCTGCGACAACGGGCTAGCCTATAGGTGGCCGACAGGGCCTGCCACACTGGCGGTTTCGGCCGGAAGAGACAAATGGATACAGTAAACACAGGAGCGGGCTCGCGACCCGAGCACCGAGGGTTGCAGTATTGGATGGAACGGGTGCTGAAGGAGTTGGACGCGGTACGCGAGTCCCCAGAAGCCGAAGCGGTGCACGATCTGCGCGTAGCCATTCGGCGCTGCCGGTCGGTGGCGGCGGTAATGGAGGAAGTGGATCCGGATTCCGCGTGGCAAGACATGCGCAAGCTCGGCAAAAAGCTGTTCCGGCAGCTGGGGGAGTTACGGGACACGCAGGTACTGGAAGAGTGGACAAAGACGTTAGGTCCCGAGGCAGACGCAATCCGCGAACGATTATTGAACGCATTTACGGCGGAGGAAAAGCAATTCCAGCAAGCCGCGCTGAAGGCGGTAGACAAGTTCGATCAAAAATCCTGGCGTAAGCTGGAACGCAGGCTGCAAAGCAGGAGCCGGTTAGTTCCTGCAGATAAACTGGCGGCAGAGTGTCTGGCGCTGGAGCGCCTGGAGGCGGCGAAAGAACTGCACGTGCGGGCATTGCGCGCGGAAAAACCGGAAGCCTGGCATGAGTTAAGAATTGGAGTAAAGCGATTCCGTTATACGGTGGAGAGCCTGTTGCCAGGGCGCTATGCCGAGTGGGGCGACAATTTAAAGCGGGTTCAGGATTTGTTAGGAGAGGTACACGACCTGGATGTGCTCGCGGTGAAGATTGGAGAAGTGGCGGGCGAGTTGAGCGAGGCCCAGGCTGCGTGGACAGAACGAATTGCATCGCAGCGGCATGAACGCATTGAGACCTATCGCGAGCTGGCATTGGGCGAAGGCGGATTATGGCAACACTGGCGTCGAGGATTGCCGGAAGGAAGCCGGTTAGCGGCGGCAGCGCAGGCCCGGATACGGGCGACCGCACGAGCGCTGGAAGTAAATACGGGGCGGGCCACGCTGGTTTCGCGTCTGGCGATGCGGTTATTCGACGCGCTGGCCAAGTGGCAGTTAGAACCGCGGTTTAGCAGCAAAGATGCCAGAAAGATCATGCTCGCTGCATCGCGGCTACATGGAATTGGCAGTGGACTGGATGCAAAATCACCGCAAAAGGCAGCGAGAAAATATTTGAAAGCGATGGCACTTCCTCCAAGTTGGACGGAAGCCGAATGGGAAATCATGGCAAATGTGGTGCGCTATCACCGCGGAGCACTGCCGGACACCAAGCAGAAGTCTTTTGCGCGGTTTAACCCGCAGGAGCAGAAAATCGTGAGTTTGTTGGCGGGCGTGCTGCGACTGGCGCGGGCGATCAGTAAGTCTGGAGTTGCGTCGGCAATGGGTGTGCGCGTGGAGAAGTCCGTAGATGCCGTGATCGTGCATGTGCCCGGATTACAGGAAAGCGAAGAAAATGCGGCAAGATTGGCCGCCGGAAAATACCTATTGGAGAGCAATTTGGCGCTGCCGGTCATTGTGAAAGCGGCGCCCCTGATGCCGAAGTTGGTGGAGCTGCCCCGCAAGGAAGAACCGGCGCAGACAAGCGCGGCGGCGTCGGACTAGCACGGCAGCCGACAGTCTACAGCTGACAGGCTCGAGCGGGTTGGGCGAGACTGGGTTTAAGTTGAGATCCTTCGTCGCAAAAAAACGCTCCTCAGGATGACAACGCTTCTTCGGCCCGCATTTCTCGCCACGTGTAACCTTAGACCGCAACCCGCGCCCCCGGATGAAAAATGCATGCTCGTGGAGAAGGACAGGGGCGTAAAGCCGCTGCTACAGACTTGGAATGCGACGGGGAGCTAGTTACTTGCCGACTTTTCGCAATAGCTTCGGTGTGCCTAACCAAACCAGTTCTCCGCTTGGCGGGACCAGGCGCTTGAGTTCGACGAACGCAACGCCGGCTTTCTTAAGCGAGGAGATGTGATGTTTGGTGCCAATGGAAGTGGCCAGAATGTCGTCGAGATGGGGCGCGTGGCCAAAAATGAAAACGCTGGACAAGTCCTTGTCTTTGGCTAGTTCGCGGAAGAGTTGCAAAGGTTCGGCTCCGGGCAATAACAAATCGGACTTGCGAATCTTGTTTTTGGAATACTCCAACTCATCGGCGAAAATCTCCGCGGTCTGCAGCGCTCGCAAATAGGGACTGGTGAGGATCAGGTCAGGAACGGAAGCGACCTCCGCAACGCCTTTGGCCACTTGCCGCGATTTTTCTTTGCCTTCGTCGGTCAGGAAACGCTCGGGGTCCGGGGGACACTTCGGGTCTTCGCGATCAACGGCGATCCCGTGGCGCACAATATACAGCTCCATGAGCAGTGCTCCTCCTAGGAATTATCGTACAGAAGCAAGTGTGTATGGCAGGTAACAAAAGAGGGATAGGTGTTTATGAGTAAAAATAGGATGGCGGAGTCCTCCTGAATGCATTTACCACAGAGGCCACTGAGGCCCGCGGAGGTCGCGAGATTTCTTTCGCCAACAGGCATAGGGTGGGCGCTATTGAGGCGCGGCGAAAACCGCCCGCCTCAGACGGCGGCCGCTACAAAGACACAGTGATGCCGCAGTCCAAGCGCCTAAGCGTGGCTGTTAACGCGGAAGAAGAGGCGCAGGTGGAACTCCTTTTCGAAGAGGTTCGCGCTGCGCTCGGCATCGCGCAGATCTTCGGTTACGTCGCCGCGGGCTTCGACGTGGAAGGTGACACCGCCACGCTGAAAGGAAGCGCGCATATTGAGGATGCGCTGACGATGCGAATGATCCAGCCCTTCGGCGATGCGCAGGAAAGAAGCAAGACGGCGGGCGATGCGCTTATCAGTGTTGGTGAGACCTGAGTAAGCGGGGTGGTGCCCGTCGGGCTCGGACTTCCGATTGTGATAACGCACCGCGGCGGCGACGATGTGGCGGTCGCGTCCTTCGAGCCCCGGAATGTCGCCATTCAGGGCAAGGTATTCACCGTGCTTATGATGGCCGCGGTGACTGACGCGGTGGCCCAAATCGTGGAGCAGCGCGGCGCCTTCCAATTGCACGCGGGCATGGACCGGCAGATGGTGTAACGGCTGAAGCTGATCGAAAAGCATGAGACTGAGTTCGCGAACATGCTCGGCGTGCCGCTGGTCGTAATCGAGGCGGCGACCGAAACTACGTGTGGCCACCAGCGTCTGGCGGGCCTCTGCGCTGTAGCGGTGGGGTTCTTTGCGGGAAAAAGCTTCGCGAGCGATCTCCTGGAGCAACCCTTCCCGTAAGCCGATACCGGGAATCGCGAAGGTGTGAATGTTGAGGTAGCGGCCGAGGGCAACGAAGATCAGCGCGGCAACGGCCATAACGTCGGCACGATCGCGCCGCACGCCATAGGCTTTCATGCGCGAGCCGACGTCACGTCTGAGAATGTCGGGAAGCCGTTCGCGAAGCAGGGAAACTTCGAGCGTTGGCAGGCCGTCCTGGCGCGGACCGGGAGCAACGTTGGCCAGAGTTTCGGCGTTTCCACCGAGGGCGACGGCGACTCGGTCAGCCAGATTCGGCCGGTCCGGGAGACGCGATTCCAACAGCGCGCGCACATAGCGGCGGACCTGCTCTGCCTCTACGGGACGAATGATCCCCGGGAGATTCAGAGTGCTCATTAAACGTACGGTGCCCAGCGGTATTTGGGCCGCCTGGGTCAGCGAGTGGTCTTGCAGAATGCTGAGTTCCAAGCTGCCCCCGCCCAGGTCAACAATACAGCCAGCCTGGACCTCCGGGCCCAGCGCAGCGAAGACTGCTTCCCTGCCGAGACGGGATTCTTCTTTGGCGGAGATCACTTCCAGATTGAGACCCGTAGCCTGTTTGATCTTGCGGATAAGCAAATTGCGATTCTGTGCTTCCCGTGAGGCACTAGTAGCCACGGCACGGTATTTGGTGACCTCGAACTCCTCCATGATCTCGTGGAGGTGGCGAAACGCCTTTACACCTTTTTTCAGAGTGTCTTCACTGAAGCGGTGGCGCACGAAAACGCCTTCGCCGAGACGCAAGGGGTAACGTTCGGTGATGAGTGGTTCAATGTCCAAACCGGAATAGGCGCGCGCAATGGACAGACGGACGGCGTTGGAGCCGGCGTCGATGGCGGCGATATGAACGGGTTCGGGCATGTCCGCGGCTACCGCCAGAGGTGAGCGAGAGCGGAAGAGGGGGTGTACTTGGTCATGCGAATGCCGAGCTGCTCGCCGATGCGCTGGCGAAGCTGCTTGTTCACGGCGGAGACGCTGGCTTCGCCGTCGAGTTCGATAAAGCCGTTACGCTTGGACATCAGCTCGAACTCGCGCTTGATCATGGTTTGGTAGCGCACGAACGACCAGTACAAATCGTGCGAAAGGGACATGTCGCGGCCGGCTTCCCAGTAACTGATGGCTTGCGCTTTCTTGAATTCGCGAGCGAAAGCGGTTTCCGGACGGACATTCAGCCAGAAGGTGAGATTGGGACGGAGGGCCATGGCGTAAAGACCAGTGAGGTAATCGCGATTGATGCCGCGGACGACGCTGCGAGCGATCAAAGTGAAAATGAAACGGTCGGCGAGAACGATGGTTCCCGAACGAAGCGCGGGAACAATGCGGTGCTCGAGTTGGTCGAAGAAATCCGTGGCGTACATCAGGGCCAAAGTAAGACGAGTGACGGCGTTCTTGGCCAGAAGTTCGTCGATGTCTCGGCCCACAAGGTTGGAGCGGCGGAGTCCGCTGGTTTGCACCGCGAATCCCTCGGATTCGAGCCATTCCTGCAGCAGGGTGATTTGCGTGGAGCGGCCGGAACCATCCAGGCCTTCGATGACGATGAGGTTGCCGTGCAGTTCGCCGGGATCGAGGCCGACCAAGTGTTCGCCGAAGAAATGCTGCGCGTCTTCATCGGTGACTAGCGGCTTGACTTCGGGCGGCGCGGGAATGGCGGTGACCTTGGATTTTTCCTTTTCCTGATCGGGCATGCTTACTCCACCACTTCGGCGCGCGGGGCAAATCGCTTCAGGTCGATTTTGGAAGCAACGATATCGCGCATCTGTTTTTGCAGCTTGTTGACGGGCAGAGTGCCGTCGAGGACCACGAAATTGTCGGTATCGACCATTCGGTCGTACTCCTCCAGAATGCGCGCCTGGAACAGCTTGAAACTTTCAGCGCGATCGTAGGAAAGGCCGAGGTCCATACCGGCCTCGTAATATTTCAGCTTGGGCCGGCCGCTGAGGATGCGGTCGACGGCCACGTCGAGGGGCGCGCGGAAATAAAAGACGATATCCGGGATGGGAGCGAAGCGATAGAGGTTGCGGAGCCAGCGTTGCGAGCACCCGCGGGCGGTATCGCGCGCGAAAGCGGTGTAGATGTAGCGGTCTGCAAGTACCAGATAGTCGCCCTGCAGCAGAGGCATGATCTGACGCTCACAACGGTCGGCGAAATCGGCCGCATGCAACAGTGAAAAGGTTGTGGGCGTGAGCAGGCGTTTCTGCTTGCCACGGCGGGTGGCGGACTTGACCAGGGGCGATGAGTTCCATTCAGTGAAATGCAGACGATAGCCGCCGATCTCGAGCCAGCGCTTGAGGAGGTAGAGCTGGGTGCTCTTCCCTGAGCCGTCCGTGCCTTCGACGACAATCAGTGCCCCGGGATAGGCACGACTGGGAACTGGGCGACCGGGTTGCGGAAGCGTGGTTTTGGAGGAATCCGGCCGCGAAGGCCGGGTTGCGGTGTCTTGATTTTCCATGAGCGAGCTAGGTAGCTGCTGTTGGGCATTTTGAGCGTAGTCGGTCATTGTTACGGAGACATTACAACACAGTGACAAGGGGACACGCAAAACAGGAGGGCCTGGAATTTGCCGCAGACTGTGGAAAAATTAGGGCCACTTCGTAAAAACCGAGCGAAGAACTCACCATAGGGTTCGCAGAGTTCCCGCAGAGATAACGGAGACGTCGGACTAGAAGAAGGAGAGACGGATGCTCAGGAATTTCTTGGGATTCTTGCGGAAGTCGGCGATGAGCGAGCGCATATCGCCGCTGAGCCCGGTGAGGTTGTCGTAGAGCTGCGGATCGTTGAAGAGCTTGCCGACGGTGTTGTTGTTCTTATTCATTTTGGAAGTGGCTTCGGCAAGATTGCTGCTGGTGTCGCGCAGCTTGTTGTACAGAGTTTCGTCGGTGGCCAACTTGCCAAGCGTGCCCTTCCCGGCACGAACGTCGCCCATAATGCTGTTGCCATTTTCCAGAGCCTTTTTGGCCTCGTCGTAGACGCTCGGGTCATAGAGCAGCTTACCCAAGGTGCCCTTCTGTGCGCGGAGGTCGCTGAGAATGGTATTGACCTGGTCGACGGTATTATTCACTTTGTTTCCGAGTTCGTCGGTCATGACCAGTTTGCCCAGCGTGCCTTGACCAGATTGGACATTGCTGGCGATTTGGTCGCCCTTGGCCAGAATGCTGTTGAGGTGGTTGTAGACCTGTTCGTCGGTGAACAGTTTCCCCAAGGTGCCTTTACCCTGCTTGATTTGCGCGACGATGTCTTGAATCTCTCCGCTCACAACTTTCAAGTTATCGAGGACGTCGGCACTGCGCTCCATGACTTCAGTCATGCCTCTTTCCGTACCACCTTGCACCGCTTGGCCGTCTTTCAAGGGAACGCCAGTATAGCCGCGCTGAATGTTGACGTAGCGATTGCCGAGCAAACCTTCGGTAACGAGCGTGGCCACCGAGTCGGTGAGAATATCGCCCTGATATCTTTTGTCGAGGCGCATGCCCACTTCGACGTTATGCATTTTATCGGGGGGTTTGCCGTGTTCCCGCGGAACCAGGTTAATGCGTTCCACGTTGCCGATTTCGACGCCATCCAGACGGACGGGCGCCCCCGTAGCGAGGCCAGCGACTTCCGGCAAGAAGGTATTTAGCCGATACTTGGGCCCCCAAACGCCGGCACCGGTGACATAGAAAATGCCGACAGCCAAAATCAACAGGCCAACGAGGACGAAGAGCCCCACGCGCAATTCGGACCACGTCAGTTGTTTACTGCGCGCCATTCCGAGAATCCTCCGAGAAAGGACAGGCCAGCCTTCGCACCACTATACAAGAGTTCAAATCAAAAACCGTTGTAAATACGAATCCTTGGTTTTCAGCAACTGATCGGGACTGCCTTCGAAATAGATGCAGCCGTCGCGTATGACCAAGAAGCGGGTGATGGGTTGCTTGGTTCCCTCCGAGGAAGCACCGCGACGAACCGTGCGGGTTTTGGGATCAAAGTGAAAATTGGAAAGAGCGAAACCGTCTTGCAGGCGATGCGTGGCCATTACCGCGGTCACGCCGTACACATCGCGGAGACGAAGAATGAGCGTAATGATGGTTTGTGAGGTGATAGGATCGAGGCCGGCCGTCGGGGAATCATACAAAACGACGGGAGGGCGTGCGATCAGCGCGCGGGCGATGGCAACACGCCGGCGCATCCCGCCGGAAAGATCGGAAGGCAGCATCTCGATGGTATGTTCCAACTCGACGAATTTCAGAACTTCCCGCACCTTGGGCTCGATTTCGTCCTCGCTGGCGCCATCTTCCTCGAGGCGGTAAGCGACATTCTCGCCGACGGTCAGCGAATCGAACAAAGCGCCTTCTTGAAAAACGAAGCCCACGCGGCGGCGAAACTGCAGGAGTTCGTGCTCCGACTTAGTGGAAAGGTCTTCGCCCAAAGCGTAGACACTTCCCCGGTCTGGGGCCAGCAAACCGGCGGCAAGCTTCAGGGTCAGGGTCTTGCCTGTGCCGGTTTCGCCGAGGAGGATGAGCGTTTCCTCTGGCTGAACCGAAAAGGTCAGGCCCTTAAGGATGGGGCCCTCGTCAAAACCCAGCCAGACATTGTCGAAGCGCATCGCTGCAACACGGTTTTCGGAAGTGGATAGCGCGCTGGAAGTACGAGGAGGAGCGTCCATGATCCTCAGAGCTTGTCGGCGAGAAAGAGCGCGAGTTTGGTCAAGAACGTATCCGCAATGATGATAAGAACGGAAGAAACGACGACGGCTTGGGTGGTAGCGCGCCCAACGCCCTGGGTACCGCCGCGAACGTTCAAACCCTGGTAGCAGCCGACGGTGGAGAGGATAAACGCGAAAACGAGGCATTTCGAGAACCCTTGCATAATATCGGAGAACTCGAGAATGGCAATGGCGCGTTGCCAGAAGGTCGTAGCACTTAAGCGAAGAGAAAAGACGCTGGCGACCATGCCGCCAATCAAGCCGACAAAGACGGAAATGGTGGTGAGCAACGGCAAAGTGATCAGGGTTGCGAGTACGCGCGGCGAAATCAATTTTCGGCTGGGATCCGTGCCCATGGCGCGCATGGCGTCGACCTGCTCGGTAACGAGCATCGATCCCAATTCGGAAGCGATCCCCGAAGAGCAACGGCCGGCAACCAGCAACCCGGTGATGGAAGGGCCCAGTTCGCGAACCAGCGCGAGCGAGACGATATCGCCGGTCAGCGAAACCTGGCCGAAGCGCTGAAACTGTGAGCCGGTCTGCAGCACCATGACGGCCCCGATGAAGAACCCGGAAAGCAGCACGATGGGGAGCGATCCGACACCGATATCGTCCATTTGATCCAGCGTGTCTTGTGCATAGCGGGGCTTGCTGAGGAGATTCGTCAGGGAACGCGCGGAAAGCTTGGCGTAATCCTGAACTTTAAGCACCGATTGCTTCGCGATGTCGGTCAAGACTTGAGCGACAGAAGGCTCGGGAGCAGCGGAATCGGGTTGCGTTGCCTGGAAGGGCGTATCGGACACGGTTCTCTCGCGAATGACCTCGCGAGAAGCGTAACTGGGCCAGTGCGAAGCGTCAAGAAGTTAGAGGGAATGGTTGAGGAAGGTTTTCGGGCGAGAATTCAGGGCCAGAGGTCATCGCTACAGGAACAGATCGCGCAATTGGAGAAGATCCTCCGGAGCCGCATCGGACACCGCGATGTAGGTGAAACCATCCTTTTGCCAGCAGAGCCAATGGTACCCATGCAACTCTCCCGCACCGGCCGGCGCGGATGCGTTCGAAGATTCCATCACAAAAACGTTCACGACGTGCTTGCGGCGGCCGTAGACCAGCGCGGCAGCCGTGCGGCCCGCGAGCACGTCGAGGCGGCCACCGATGAGCGGAAAGCCATCCGCGGCGAAGTCGCGAACCGTGGGAGCAAAGTCGACCTTGCCGTCAAACCACGGTTTCACGGTGTGTTGGTCGCTCGACGGAACATCGGTGAGATGGCCGGGCTGCAGGGAACGCAAATGCGCATCCACCGCAGCTAGTGCGAGAACGGACCGCTCCGATCGCGCGTGGAAGAGGCCGACCAATTCACGGCCGAGAAGAGCAGCAAGGACCAACACTGCGGCGACAGCCAGCCACTGCCAGGTTGCAGATTTGGGAGCCTCTGCGACGGAGCTGTGCGGCCGATTCTTCCGGATGTGGTTTCGAAGGCGGCCGGGGGCGCGCTCATAGAGTTGCGCCCTAGAAAGAGTTTCGCGCAATGATTGCTCCGCGGCCAGTGCGGAAGAACATTCGGGGCAGGCACGCAAATGCTGCTCGAAGTTGGCCGCACCGGCGGCGTCCAATTCGCCGTCGAGGTAGGCGTGCAGATGAATGGCAGCAAGTTCACAAGACACGGCTGTTCTCCTTCTGGCGCGGCTCAGACAGCGTTTCTCGCAACTGGCGGCGGGCACGCGCTAAGGCGGACATGACCGTGCCTATCGGGCGGGAAGTAATGGCGGCGATTTCCTTGTAAGAGCACCCTTCCAGTTCGCGAAGCACAAGAATTTCGCGGAAATGCAGGGGGAGAGCCTCTAAGGCGCGAACAATTCGCGCGCCATCGTGGGAGGCAATCGCCAGCGCCTCCGGAGACGGTGCATCGGACGGCATGTCATCGTCCGCGATTTCCGATAGATCGTCGTGGGGACGATTGCCCTTGAGCCACGTGTAACAGCAATTGCGGACGATCTGGAGCAGCCAGGCCCGCGCATCGCCGGCGCGAAAACTGGCGAAGGAGCGAAAAGCCCGGAGAAGGGCGTCCTGCGTGGCATCCTCCGCGTTGGATCTATCGCGTAAAAGCCAGCGTGCCAGATTGAAAGCGGCATCCAGGTGCGGCAAGACGCACTCCTCGAATCGTTCTCTTTCCTGCGCGTCGGGCACGTCCGGGCCTCGCTGATGCTCCTAAATAGGATAACTGCGGAGTTGGCGATTTTATTCCCAGGGGCGCTGAAATCCTAAGCAGAAAAAGAGAAGGCCACCGCGCGGAGCTGGGAATAAATTCGCGCTGCCGCGGGTCTCCTCCACAGACACGTCCGAAGGTGGCGCGAACCAATGCTGGCGCGGGTTCGCGCCGCCTGCCCGAAGCGCCGTGCGAAAGAGGAGAAACGTATGAGGCAGCGAATCAATGACGAACTGATTGTGGATCACAATCATGATGGGATTAACCGGCGCGGATTTTTGAAATGTATGGCTTGGGCGGGAACCGGAACGCTTTGCGTGATGCAGGAAGGGGTGCTGAAATCGCTGGCACTGAACCGCTGGGAAGAATTGCAACAACCGCACGGACAGAGCGAGCTGAGCTTCGCGCAGATCAGCGATAGTCATATGGGCTTCAGCAAACCCGCGAATACCGATGTGGTGTCCACGCTGAAAGCGGCGGTGGACAAGATCAATGCCCTTCCCCAAGCACCCGAGTTTCTGCTGCACACCGGCGACATCAGCCACCTTACGAGGCCAGAAGAATTCGATACGGTGGAGCAAATCTTGAAGTCCGCGAAAGTGAAGGACGTTTTCTACGTTCCGGGTGAACACGATGTGACCGATGGCGATGGCAAAGAGTATCTACGCCGCTACGGGAAAAACGCGCAAGGCGGAGGATGGTACAGCTTCGACAAGAAGGGCGTGCACTTTCTGGGGCTGGTGAATGTGATGAATCTGAAGGCCGGCGGGCTGGGGTCGTTGGGAGCAGAACAGTTGGACTGGATCCGAAAGGATTTGGAGCCACTAACGGCGAGCACCCCAGTCATCGTGTTCGCGCACATTCCGCTTTGGTCGGTTTATCCCGATTGGGGCTGGGGGACGGAGGATAGCGCGCAGGCTTTGGCGCTGCTGAAACGATTCGGCTCCGTCACCGTGCTGAACGGGCACATCCACCAAACCATGCAGAAGGTGGAAGGTTCGGTGACCTTTCACACCGCGGCGTCGACGGCGTTTCCACAACCCGCGCCGGGCAAGGCGGATTCGCCAGGGCCGATGAAGGTGCCGGCAGAGCAACTGCGTGCACTGCTGGGAATCACGGACGTGAATTTCGTGCGGGGCCAGCAAGCATTGGCGGTGGTGGACAGCAACTTGGCGTGAACAGAAGCCAATTCCCGAGACTTCATTCCGGTTTCTAAAAAGGAGCAGTGGAGATGCGTAGAGCATTGCTAATGGTGTGCGCCGCGGTGTTCTTTCTAGGAACAGCAAAAACGACGGGCGGGGCAGCGAATGGGGCAACCAATCAAGCAGAAGTGAAGATCGACAATTTTGCCTTTGTGCCGGCGATGTTGACGGTTCCCGCTGGAACGACGGTGAAGTGGGTGAACCGGGACGACATTCCGCACACGGTGGTGAGCGAAGACAAGGGCACATTCAAGTCCAAGGCGCTCGATACCGACGATTCATTTTCGTACACGTTCACACAACCCGGCACCTACAAGTATTTCTGCTCGATCCATCCGAAGATGACGGGCCAGATCGTGGTGAAATAGAGGCGACCATGCCCAATCCGTTCGATTGGCGGACGGTGTTGCTGGCGAAGCATGCGCAGCACGTAGCGTTGATTCACTTCCCTATTGCCCTGTTTATTGTCGGCGTGATTTTTGATGTGTGCGCGACCTGGACGAAGAAACAGACATTTGCGACGGTGGCATTTTTCAATCTCGGCGTGGCGGCGCTCAGCGTACCGCCAGTGCTGCTGACGGGAGTAGCAGCATGGCGATGGCAGTTGGAGGCTCAGCCGATGAAAGGGATTTTGTTGTATCACGTGGTGGCGGCGGTGTTTTCCGCAGTGATCATTGTGGCGGGATGGTGGGCGCACTATCGGGGCCGCCGTAACAATTGTCTTCCCAGTTGGCGCTTGCCGCTGGAGTTGGCGGGCGTGGGGCTATTGATGGTGACCGGCCATTTGGGCGGGTTTCTGAGCGGAGTGAATGGCTGAAATGCGGATGATGGTACACTTGATGGTTTATGCTGCGCTTCTATACCGCGGGAGAGTCCCACGGGCAAGCATTGCTGGCGTTTGTATCGGGCTTGCCGGCGGGTCTACCTATTGACGTTGTGGCGATCAACCATGAGTTGCATCGACGGCAGTTAGGGTATGGCCGCGGCGGGCGGCAGAAGATCGAGAAGGACCGCGCGGAGATTTTCGCGGGAGTGCGGCACGGCCAGACCATCGGAGCGCCGATAGCACTGAGAATCGAGAATCGCGACTGGGCGAATTGGGAACAGATTCTGCCGGTAGAAGCTACGAGCGCCGCAGAAGCAGGTACTAAGAAGCTAGTGGCACCAAGACCTGGCCACGCGGACCTGGCCGGTTCGCAGAAATTTAATTTTCATGATGCGCGCTACGTGCTGGAACGGGCATCGGCAAGAGAAACGGCTGCACGGGTAGCCGCCGGTAGCTTTGCACGGCAACTGCTTGGGCAGTTCGGGATAGAAATCGCCAGCCATACGACTCAGGTAGGACATGTTCGCTTGGAACGGGCGGCCTGTTGGAATGAGATCAAGGCGATTTGCGCCGACCTGGAAGCGCCGCTGCGGTGCGTGGACGCGCAGGTCCAGGAAAAAATGAAGGCGGAAGTGGACGCCGCGTTGAAAGCAGGAGATACCGTCGGCGGCGTTTTCGAAATTGTGGCGCACGGCGTGCCCGTGGGCTTGGGCTCTCATGCGCAGTGGGACGAAAAACTGGATGGACGGCTGGCCCAAGCGGTGATGAGCGTACAAGCCGTAAAGGCCGTGGAGATTGGTTCCGGGATTCTGGCGGCGGGATCGTACGGTAGCGAAGTGCAGGACGAAATTTCCTACGACAAGCAGGCCCGCAAGTTCACGCGCAGCAGTAACCGTGCGGGCGGGCTGGAAGGCGGCATCACCAACGGGGAAGATGTGGTGGTTCGTGGGTTCCTGAAGCCAATTTCCACACTGCGCAAGCCTCTAGGAACGGCGGATCTAGTGACCAAGGAATCGGTTCAGGCCGCCTACGAGCGCTCGGACTGGTGCGTGGTGCCGGCCGGAGGGGTTGCCGGCGAGGCTATGGTAGCTCTTGTGTTAGCGGATGCTTTTCTGCAAAAATTTGGAGGAGATTCTCTCGCCGAAACACGGCGGAATTTCGAAAGCTATGGCCGACAAATCGACGAGTTCTGAACCCAAGGTCACCGCGAAGACGACCGAAGCGCCCGAGGCCCCGCCGCGGAAGATCTATCCCATCGTGAAGTATGGCGATCCGGTCTTGGAAAAGCCGGCCGCCACCGTCAAGAATTTCGACGCCGAACTGGAAGGGTTGGCCGAGGACATGTTTGCCTCGATGTACGCAGCGCAAGGCGTGGGGCTGGCCGCTCCGCAGATCGGGAAGAGCATCCGGTTAACGGTGGTGGACGTTTCGAATGGGAAGAATCCCGAAGCAAAAATTGTGCTGGTGAATCCGGAAATCACCCATGCCGAGGGCGAAGTGCGCGAGGAAGAGGGTTGCCTGTCGATCCCGGGCTTTCGCGGCTATGTGGTGCGCCCGCAGTTTGTGACCGTGAGAGCGCAGAACCTGAAGGGTGAGCCATTCGAGATCCGTGGAGAAAATCTGCTGGCTCGAGCGTTTTGTCATGAGATCGATCACCTGGCGGGAGTACTTTTCCTGCAGCACTTGAGCATGCTGAAGCGCGATTTGATCAAACGGAAAATCAAGAAGTTGCGGAAAGAAGGCGAGTGGTAAACTCGGCGAGTGCGCAGGCGGTGGCGCCATGAACCGCTTGCGAATGGTATTCTGCGGCACACCGCAGTTTGCGGTTCCCTCCCTGAAGAAGCTTCTGCTCCAGCCGGAATTTGAAATTGTGGGCGTGTTTACGCAGCCGGATCGCCCTCGCGGACGCGGCAACGAAGTGTCCTTTTCACCGGTAAAAGAAGTGGCGCTGGCGGCGGGCATTGCGATTTATCAGCCGGAAAAAATTCGAACCCCGGAAAATGAAGAAAAACTGCGTGAGCTCTCCCCGGACGTCATCGTGATCATTGCTTACGGCCAGATCATCCCGGCCCGGCTCCTGCCGATTCCCCGTTTAGGCTGGATCAACCTGCACGCTTCCTTGCTCCCGAAGTATCGCGGAGCGGCGCCCATCGCGTGGGCCATAGCGAATGGCGAAACCGTGACGGGCAACACGACGATGCGGATTGATGCCGGAATGGATACCGGGGACATGCTGCTGCAGCAGGAATTGCCGATCGGCGCACATGAAGATGCGCCGGAGTTGACGGCTCGTCTCGCCGAAGCCGGCGCAGGCCTGATGATCGAGACGCTGCATGGTTTGGAAACCGAGAAGCTGAGTCCGCGAAAGCAGGACCATGCGGCGTCCACCCTCGCTCCAATGTTGAAACGCGAGGATGGACAGATCGATTGGTCCAAGTGCGCGCAGGTCATTTACAACCGCATGCGAGGTTTTGCGCCGTGGCCCGGAGCGTATACGCGTTTCCGCGGACAGACCTGTCACATTTGGGGACAGCCGCTCACCAAGGAAACGTCGCCGGCCGCGCCGGGAACGCTACTGCCGCAACATGGAAAATTGTATGTGGCGTGCGGGGCAGCAACCGTAATGGACCTGACGCACGTCAAATTAGAAGGGCGCAAACAGATCTCCGCCGCGGAATTCGCGAACGGCGCGCATTTACAAGCCGGCGAACACTTCGGAGAAAGCTGATTTGCAGAAGGTATTTCGGTCAGGCATACTCGCGGTTTGTACCATCTGCGGCCCACATAGCGTGGTTCAGGGAGCCAAAACACAATGAAGAGTACCCAGCGAAGTCAACGGAGAAACGGAGTTTCCCTGTTTGTACGGTCGCACTGGCGACCCGCGGTGGCGGTGGTCTTGGCTCTGCAATTAAACACTTTCCCGCTGATGGCCACACCGGCAACGGCCGTTAAACCCACAACGGCCAATGGGTCAGACCTGGTGCTGACCACCATGCGGAACGAGTTGAACCGCGCAAAGACTGCGCTGGCAAAGAGCGATCCGGCACCGTATTTCTTGAGCTACACGGTGTACGACCAAGACCAGGTTCTGATTGCAGCTTCCGACGGAGGCATCTTGTCGAACAGCACCACGCGGCGGCGCACCGCGGACGTAACCATGCGCGTCGGTAGCCCGCAGCTGGATAACACGCACGGGCAAAGCCGATCCAGCGGTATGACTTCCGGATCGCTGCCGCTCAATGACGACCCAGACGCCGAGGCGCGCGTACTTTGGGAACTGACAAACCGTGCTTACCGGCGAGCGGCGCCGGCGTACCTGAACGTCAAAACCAACACGGCGGTGCAAGCGGAAGAGGAAGATAAGTCGCCCGACTTTTCGAAGGATGCACCACAAGTACACATGGATGCGAAATTGAAGGATCCGCCATTTGACCGCTCCGCGTGGGAAGAAGAGGTGCGGCGAATATCGGCCGCATTTCGCACGTACGCGGATGTGTACTACTCCACGGTGATGCTGCAGGTTTCCACCTCGAACTCCCGGACGGTGACCAGCGAGGGCACGGAGTTGGCCATGCCCAGCGCAACGGCGCGGTTGGTGATCGAGGCGCAGACGCGGGCGGACGATGGCATGGACCTTTTGCGCGTGGAGACGTTTCAGGCGCCAGCGGCCAGCGGATTGCCTTCTGAAAAAGAACTGATGGGCAAGGTTGAAAAGATGGCCGTGGATTTGAAAGCGCTGCGAAATGCGCCGGAGGCCGAACCGTACGATGGCCCGGCCCTGCTGAGCGGCCGCGCGGCAGCGGTGTTCTTCCACGAAGTGTTAGGACACCGGTTGGAAGGTCACCGCCAGAAGGATGAGGAGGAAGGACAGACGTTCACGAAGAAGGTGGGACAGCAAGTTTTGCCAACGTTCTTGACGGTCGTAGATGACCCGACAATCAAAGAAATGGACGGAGTCAAACTGGCGGGAACGTATGCCTACGACAGCGAGGGCGTGCCAGCGCAGCGTGTGGACGTCATCGAAAACGGCGTGTTGAAGAACTTCCTGATGTCGCGCATGCCCATCAAGGACTTCGACAATTCGAATGGACATGGACGGAATCAGCCAGGATTGATGCCGGTAGGACGGCAGGGGAACCTGATCGTCTCCTCGACGCAAACGGTGCCAGAATCCGAATTGCGGCAGAAACTGATTGATGAGGTGAAGAAGGAAGGTAAGCCATACGGTCTGTACTTCGACGATATTCAAGGGGGCTTCACACTGACAACGCGCTCGTCACCGCAATCGTTCCAGGTGCTGCCAGTGATCGTCTACAAGGTTTATCCGGACGGACGGCCGGATGAATTGGTGCGCGGCGTGGATATCGTGGGAACACCTTTGGCGGCGCTGACCCGCATTGTCACCACCGGCGACAAGGAGCACGTTTTTAATGGCGTGTGCGGAGCCGAGAGCGGGTATGTACCGGTTTCCGCCGTAGCGCCCGCGATGTTGTTCAGCGAGATGGAAGTGCAGAAACGCGCACACGGGCACGAACGGCCACCGCTTCTGCCGCCGCCCGGACTGGACAACACTACGCCGGTGAAGGATTCAAAAGTCAAACCCTCGGCGGTGCAGCCGTGAGCACGACTCGTTTCCTTACTCATTTAACGCTGGGTATTTTTCTGCTCGCAGGTACTTCGGCGATGGCGCGGCCTGCGGCGGGACCGCATGCTACTTCCGATGCGCGTATGGACGCGGCCCGCGAAGCAGCGAAAGGCGACGAGCTACTGGAGTCGCTGCTCTCCGAACTGGAACGATCCAAGGCGCAGCTCAAGATGGATCAAGTCCAGCGTCCTTATTACATCGAATATCGCGTGAATGATGTGGATACCTATAGCGCCGAGGCGGCGTTTGGCGCTCTACGCGAAAGCGACCGCTCGCATCTACGCTTTCTCCGCGTCGTGGTACGCATCGGCGATTACAAACAAGACAGCTTTTATGGGCAGGGAGTAGGAAGCGGCTCCATTCTTCCTCTGGATAACGACCCGATTGCGCTGCGACGACAAATCTGGCTACTGACCGACGAGGCTTACAAGAGCGCTGCGGATGCCTATGCCGAAAAGCTTTCGGCGCTGAAGCAGTACACGCCGGATGCCAATCCCGTGGACGATTTCGCGACTGCGCCGGTGGTCTCCGCAGTCGGTGAAACGGTTTCGCTAAAGATCGATTCCAGTGATTGGGACAAAACGCTCCAGGATGCGACCAATCTTTACCGGCAGTATCCGAGTATTCAGTCCGTCGGCGCTTCGGCCCGCTTCAGCGCAGTCAACGAGTATTTCGTGAATTCCGAAGGCACCATTGTGAGGCAGGGCCGCACGACCGCCACGGTGACCTTGAACGGGTCCACGCAAGCGCCCGACGGAATGCGCCTGGCCCGGAATCCGTTTTGGACCGAGGAGACACCCGCAGAACTGCCCTCACGCGCCAGCCTCTTGCAAGAATCCCAGAAGATGCTGGACACGCTGAAAGCGTTGCAACAGGCGCCGATTGTCGAGGAATCCTATCGCGGGCCGGTGTTGTTCGCCCCGGATGCGGCAAACGACATCATTGCCGGATTAATTGGCGACAACGTGTTAGGCAGAAAACCTCCACTGGGGCGGCCCAATCGCACGACCGGGGCCTTCGCGACCAGTTATAGGTCGCGGGTACTGCCGAAGTTTGTCACCGTGGTGGATGATCCCACGCTCAAGACCTTCGATGGGAAGAAACTCGTAGGCAGCTATGCCGTGGACAGCGAGGGTGTGAAAGCCCAGGACGTGACGCTCGTCGACAAAGGAATGCTAGTGGATTACCTGCTGGGCCGCCAACCGTTACGCGACTTCCCTTCTTCGAATGGGCACGGACGCGCTACGCCCGGAAGTTCGCCGATCCCGAGCCTGGGTGTGCTGATGCTGAAAAGCTCAGAACCGCAGACCGCGCAATCCTTGAATGCGAAGCTGCGGCAGATGGCCTCCGACGAAGGCGAGCCGTACGGCTACCGCGTGGATACGCTAGGTCCTGGCAATTCACCGAGGTTGCTCTATCGCGTGTACGTCAAGGATGGGCACGAGGAATTAGTGCGCGGAGCGGTTTTCAACGAATTGGACGTGCGTGCCTTGCGCAATGACCTAGCGGCGGTTGGCGATGACCCGCTGGTCAGCAACCGGATGGCTGGATTGCCGCAAACGATCATTTGCCCTTCGCTGTTGTTTGACGAACTGGAAGTCAAGCGCGCAGACACAACCAAAGAGAAACTGCCCGAGTACCCTGCGCCGGACCTGAAGCAATAAGCCGGCTCGCGGAATGGAAACCTCGACCATAGAAAGAGATTGACCCAGGCACTCGAGCGTTCGAAAGTAAAGACATGACCTTACGGGAACGAGTGGAGTGGGCGAGCCGAGTTGCTTTCCTTATCTTCATTCTGGCGTCGGCGGCCTTCCTGAGCGCGATCACCGCGATGCGCATCGCCATACACGGCCGCGAAACTACCATGCCCAACCTCGTAGGGAAAGACGTCGGCGAAGCGAGCCGTGCTTTGCGGTCGAAAGGCCTGATTCTTCGCGTGGCGGACCGAGTTTACAGTGATGTGCCCATCAACCAGGTGATTCGGCAGACGCCTTCCCCCGGTATGCTAATGAAAGTGTCTCAGCAAGCGCACGTAGTGCTCAGTTTGGGCCAGCGCGAACTGCAGATTCCACCGCTGGAAGGAAACTCGCTGCGCGTCTCGCGCATTGAACTATTGCGAGGCGGTTTGCAGGTGGGTGAGGTATCCACGGTAGACCTCCCCGATATGGGCACGGACATCGTGCTGCAGCAGAACCCAAAACCGGGCAAGGGCGCAGCCACGCCCCGCGTGGACATGCTGGTTTCTGCGGGACCCAAGGATGCCAGTTACGTGATGCCCTATTTTATTGGGCTGAACGAAATCGACGTGCAGCACCGCCTGGATCAAGCCAATCTGCACCGCAAAATTAACTACGTGGCCGCCCCGCAGTGGCCGCACGGAACGGTGATCGATCAATCCCCGCTGGCCGGCACGCGAATCAGCGGCACTACGGAAGTAGAATTGACTATAGCCAACTGACCGAAGCGTCGAGGGCCTTCTTCCACGGAACAAGCCGCGCATGCTTTTCGTCTTCTAGTTGGGGCCTTGGGTGGAGGTGTGCCAATGCGACTGATGACCGCAGTCATGGCGACGGCTTTGTTAACTCTGCCAGCGCGACCGCAAAACCCGATCCAGATCGACGTCAATCTGGTCGACGTAGCGTTCACCGCGCGAGATGCCCACGGCGCGTTGATTGATAGCCTGACCAAGGAGGATGTGGAACTGTTCGAGGATACCGTACCGCAAAAGATTGAGTTCTTTGCGAAAAGTACGGACCTGCCCTTGACACTGGCGCTGCTGATGGACGTTAGCGGCAGTCAGGAGCATTTCGAGAAGGAGCACGAGAAGGACCTGGAAGTATTTCTGAACGAGGTGCTGGGGCCAAAGGATCGCGCCTTTATGGTCTGCTTTGGGGATCACCTGCGGCTGGTGAGCGACTACACGAACTCCGCCCAACAACTTCTGTCTGGTTTCCACGATTTTGATAAGGGGAAGCGGCACTTTTCCGAGCTCGGGCCAACGGAAGAGCGCGACGGGGGCACGGCCTTTTACGACGCGATTTATTACAGCGTGAGCGAAAAACTGGCAAAAGCCCAGGGACGCAAAGCCATCTTGATCTTCAGCGACGGGGAAGACAATTCGAGTGCACAGAACATGATGAGCACAATTGAGGCAGCCCAGACCGCCAATGTGGTGGTCTATACCATACGGTATACGGAGAGAAATAAACGCGGAGAGCTGACCGGGCGGAACAAATACGGGATTAGTGTGATGGACCGGATTGCCAAAGAAACCGGCGGAGCACACATCGATGCCGAGCATACCGACCCGCACACCTACTTCCGGCAAATCGCGGAAGAGCTGAGAACCTCCTATGAATTGGCGTATTACCCCACCAACAAAGCCCATGATGGGACCTTTCGAAAGATCGGGGTCAAGCCCAAGGACGAGAGAATCCAAATCCGGGTCAAGACGGGGTATTTCGCGGAATAACCGGGACGGCGTTCCACTCTATTGCCCACGCGCACAAGAAACTGAGCTAAACTTTTGGCCGCCGCAGGACGCTAGCTTCGACTGGCAAACTGGTGAGGGGACCCGCATGTTTGGACTAATCCGAAGCCTACTACGCCCGTATCGTGCGAGTTTGGCCGCGATTTTCGCGGCGATGCTCGTGCAAATGGCCATGAGCGTAGCCACGCCGTGGCCCCTCAAGATTGTGCTGGACAACGTGGTGGGCACACACCACTTGCCGTCGAGAGTGGCGGCGATCCTGCAACCGTTTCTGGCCGAAAGCAACAAAATGGGTGTCGCCGCCGCGGCAGCGATTGCGGCGGTGATCATTGCGGTGGTGGGCGCGATCGCTTCTTATGTGGCGAACTACTACACCACCAGCGTCGGGCAGTGGGTCGCCAACGACCTGCGGCTGCGCACCTACCATCATCTGCAACAGCTCTCGCTGCACTATTACAGCGAGCACGATACCGGTTCGCTGCTCAGCACCATAACCACGGACGTGCAGACTATTCAGTCCTTTGCCTCGTCATCGACCTTGGGAATTTTGGTCGATCTGTTGACTATCGTGGGCATGCTCGGGGTCATGTTTTGGCTGAACTGGGATTTTTCTCTGATCGTGGTGGCGATAACGCCAGTGATGCTGCTGCTCATCTCGCGCTTCAAGAAGGCCGTGAAGAAAGCCACCCACGAGGTGCGCAAGCAGCAGGCCAACATCGTGCAGGTCGTGGAACAAGGGCTGCAGTCCATGCGCGTGATCGCGGCATTTGGGCGACAGGATTTGGAGCAGGAGGAACTAAGTGAAGTCAGCAAAGCTACCGTCGAGGCGGCTTTGCGCGCGCGGAAAGTGAAAGCACTGCTTTCCCCCATCGTGAATGTGATTGTGGCGGTGTGCACCGGCTTCGTGTTGTGGAGGAGTTCTGCTTTGATGCTGGCGGGAAAGATGACCGCGGGATCATTGACGGTTTTTTTGTATTACCTCGCCAGTTTTTTTAAGCCCGTGCAAGACCTGGCCAAAATGACCAACACCATTGCGCAGACAGCCGTAGGGGTGGATCGGGTGCGGGCCATCCTGGAAGCGGACGACACCATCCCGCAAAAGGCCGACGCCGTGGAACCCAGACCATTTCGCGGTGATATCGAGTTCCAGAACGTGGCCTTCAACTATTCCAAAGAGTCCGCGGTGTTGCAGAACGTGAATTTTCAGATCAAGGCGGGGCAGATGGTCGGCATCGTGGGGCCAACGGGCAGCGGAAAGTCGACGGTAGTGAGCCTGATCCCGCGTTTCTACGATCCGAGTTCCGGTTGGGTCAGGATCGACGGAACAGATATTCGCGATTTCAAGCTGTGTGGCCTGCGGAATCAGATTGCTTACGTATTGCAAGAGACCGTCTTGTTCCGAGGTACCGTCGCGGAAAACATCGCTTACGGGCGGGGCGGCGCCACGCGGGACGAAGTCATCGCCGCAGCAAAGCTAGCCAACGCCGACGAATTCATCGCCAAGATGGCGCAGGGCTACGACACCATGGTTGGCGACCGCGGAGACACTCTCTCGGGTGGCCAGCGCCAGCGCATCGGGATCGCCCGCGCCATTATTCGCAACAATCCCATCCTGATTCTGGATGAGCCAACTGCGGCGCTGGACACGGAATCGGAGCAATTAGTCATTGAGGCGCTGGAACGGCTGATGAAGGGGCGCACTGTCATTACCATTGCGCACCGGCTCAGCACGATTCGGGATGCGCACAATATTCTGGTGCTGAAAGACGGCATCGTGTTGGAACAAGGAAGACACGAAGAGTTGCTGGCTCGAGGAGGCGCGTACGCAGAACTCTATCGTGTACAATTCGAAAAGACTCCGGAGCCGGAAGCCGGACAAATCGCTTCATGATCTCGATCGGGTTTTGTAGCACACGCTTCAGCTTGTGTTCTTTTTTTCAGCCCCTCACAGGCTAAAGCCTGTGGTACTTGGAGAAAGTATGTCGCACAGTTTGATTGTGCTTCCAGATGATACGTCGGCGCCGCTACTCGATGCTATTGCCCGGGCGCAGAAGTCTCTACGCATTAAGATGTTTTTGTTCTCCGATCCCTCGCTGATGAAAGCCGTGATTGCAGCCCGAAAGCGAGGCTTGGATGTCCGCATCATGTTGAACACGGCGCGTCGCAGTGGCGAAGCGGACAACAAGGTCACCAAGAAGAAACTGCAGGCGGCCGACATTGAAGTGCTAGACAGCAATCCGGAATTCGATGTCACCCACGAGAAATCGATGGTGATTGACGATGAAATTGTCTTCGTGAAATCACTGAATTGGGTGACCAAGAATCTGACGGAAACGCGCGATTATGCGGTGGTCAGCCAGCATGCGCACGAGGTGCGAGAAGTAATTGAATGTTTCGAGGCGGATTGGGCTCGGAAGCCTTTTGACGTCACTGGGGATTCGCATTTGATCTGGTGCAAGGGCAATGGCCGGGACCGCATCTCGCGCTTCATTGATGAGTCCAAGGACACTCTCTTCGTACAGAACGAGCGCTACCAGGACCAGGTGATTATCGAGCGGCTGGTACGGGCGCACGAACGCGGCGTCAAGATTCACGTCATGGCGCGCCCGCCGCACAAGCTCAAGGTCGAAAAACTAACCGAAGGCGTAGGAGGCCTGCGAATCCTGAAGGACGTGGGCGTGAAGGTGCACAAGCTGAAGCACCTTAAACTGCATGCCAAGATGCTATTGGCGGACCATTCGCGGGCTATCGTGGGCTCCATCAACCTGTCGCCCGGAAGTTTTGATAGCCGGCGGGAACTGGCGATCGAGGTGCACGCCCCCAACGTGGTCGACCGTCTGCGTGAGATTGCCCATCACGATTGGAAGCACTCCGATCCACTGGACTTGACTGACGAAGGATTGCTGGCCGAGATGGAGAAACACCATATGGATGCCGCCAGCGAACTGGCGCTGGGAGAAGCACCGAAGAAACGGAAGAGGTGAGGGAGTCAAAACCGTTTCGTGGGTGGAACGAAAACGTTCCGCCTGCCCCGTCCCCCCCATTCCTCCCCAACCAAATAACAGTTTCCGTCACGGTGAAACAATGCGAGTTGCTTGTGGAAACCACGAACGACGCAACTTTCTGCTATTTGTTTGCTGAATAAGAAAAAGTAACAATCGCTAGCGCAGGTAGCCCCAATTGTGGAGTTTGTCGGAATCTTCACCCCAGCGGTCGCCGATGTCGGTGCGGTAGTACATGTTGGGGATGAGGATGTTTTTGATACGAGAGTAGGCCTGGGTCTGGGCCTGCTTCATGGTTTGGCCCAACCCCACGACAATCAGAACCACGCCGGAAGTACCGGCGACTAGCCATTGTTGATTTACGATCTTCACGTCTTCGATGTGGATGCCTTCTGTCACTGGCCGCTTGAAGACGATCGCGGCGTTTTTGCTGAAAGAATCAAAGGTGGCCTCGTCGTCGAATGGAAAGGGCGGTACGACGATGCGGATGCCCACCTGGAAGCCGCTGCGAGTCCGCCATTTCGGTTCCTGACCATTGGCCAGGTCCCAGAAGAGGTCGCTGATCGGCGTCAGAATGCCTTCCTGCTGGATGCTGATCGTCGGATAACCAAAGCGAGCCGTGAATTCGAGCGGATAGATGCCATTGTTATTGACGATGCAGTTTAAGTCGATGTAGCCGACATAGCCTTCTTCTGCGAGTTTCGGCTCCATCTTGAGCAGGGTGCGATTGAAGAGCGCATTGGGCTCGCTCCAGCACATGGCCGTGCCCATTTCGCCGGTCGGCGGGCCAACTTCGCCAGGAAAGAGTTTTTTATGTTCGAAGTTGATGTTGATGGGGGTGATGAACTTTTTGCCATTGAAGAAACCGCCCACCGCCACTTCAACGCCATTGACGCGGCGCTGCAACTGAAACACCTTGATTTCGTCGGCAAAGGCGCGCTTATAGGCTTCGAGCATGCCGATGACGTCGTTGCCGTCTTCTTCCTCGCCGACAAACAGCCGCCGCTTCACGTTTTGCGCTTCGCCGCTGGGCTTGATGACGTAACGGTCGGGATTCTTCTTTACAAATTCAATGGCGGGATCGAAGGAATCGAAGTCTTGATAAGGAATAATGGTGACGCCCGCCTTCTTCAACTCTTCCTGGCCGAAGGAGCGATCGTCTTCGAGATTGTCGGTGTAGGTGGTGCCGCCGATCACGGGCTTACCCGCAGCGCGCAGGGCTTGGGCCTTAGTTCCCTGGCCGAGGGTATCGTCGAACACGACGATGTCCGCCCATTTCACATCCTTTTCGTAATCGCTGGATTTGGGAACGAAGCCATCGGCGATGTCTCGTTCTTTTTCGGCCTCAACGTAATAGCGAACTTCGTGCCCTTCTTTGACCACCTGCCAGGCGATATCACCAATTAGACTGGACAGCGAGGCGAACAGAAATTTGCGTTTTTCCATGGACGGGGCCTTCCACCTCCCGGAGCGAAAGGCATGCAAGCATTGTAGTTAGAGAAGGGCCACTTGGGTATTACAAAACGTTAAAAATATGCAAGGGGCGGATTGGCGGCTCGGTGATGATTGACGCAGGACGCTCCAAAACGTCGGACTGAGCAGGAAACCGCGCGAGCGTCCAAGCGCATCCCAACCCACAGACATCCCCGTCCAGAAGGGCAAGTTCTCGGGGGTACCTGTGCGAGAGTTCAGGGTATACTGAATACAGTCCGAGCCAGGTAAGGATTCCCAGTCCAGCCACGAGCTTTGGCCGGGGAATAGTCAGCAAAAGTGAGGTGAAGATTGCGGCGATTGGCGCTTCTTCTGATGTGTGCGCTGGCGCTGGTGACTGCCAGCGAGTGCACCGCCCAAATCCCAGGTCTGCATAAGAAGAAACCGGTCGACAAGTCCACGGACGCGACCAACACGGCAGAGCCGGATAAGCAGTTGTATGACAAGGCCATGAACGACATCAAGCATGGCCGTCACGAGGTGGGCCGGCTCGGCTTGCAGACCTTGATTAACACCTACCCGGACAGCGAGTATTTGGCCAAGGCTAAGTTGGCGATCGCGGATTCGTATTACAAGCAGGGCGGGTCGAGCAACATCACGCTGGCTATCAACGGCTACAAAGACTTCATCGTCTTCTTCCCATTTTTGCCAGAGGCCGCTTACGCACAGATGCAAGTGGCCATGTGTAATTACAACGAAATGCCCAAGGCGGATCGCGACAACACACACACCAAGGCCGCCGAAGAAGAGTTTCAGACGTTTTTGCTGAAGTATCCCAAGGACCCGCTGGCTCCCCAGGCGGAACAGCGCTTGCGCGAAGTGCAGGAAGTGCTGGCCGATGGCCAGTTCAAGGTGGCCTACTACTACTACGTGAAGGGCGATCGCCGCGCGGCCGCGGGCCGCCTGATTCCACTGGTAAGGCGCTACCCGTTGTACAGCAAGTCCGATTCGGCGCTGTGGATGCTCGGCGACATTTTTGAAAAGAGCGAGCGCAAGGATCTTGCGGGAAGCTATTACGCGCAGATTGTGAAGAATTATCCACTGTCGATCCATGATGCGGATGCCAAGGCGAAGTTAAAAGCGTTTGGCATGCCGGTGCCGCAAGCGGATCCGAAGGCGCTGGCGTGGATGACTGCCGAGCAGAATACGCCGCGGCCCAAGGAAACGGTCATACACCGGTCGATGGAAATGCTGCACAACGCGCCGGACGTTCACGCCGCTGCGGCGCATGGTCTGCCGAATCTTGAGCCCGAAAGCGACGACAACGGTGGGGATTTGCTGACCGGTGGCAACCATACGACCATCGCGACAGGAACGGGCAGCAGCACCGGCGCTGTGGTGGAGGTGGTGAAGCCGGGCGAAGCGCCTCCCGCAGGCACACCCGCTGCTACTCCCAATAGCGAAGACGTGAATTCCAGCGGGGCAAGTGATTCAGGCGCCGACAAAGATGGGAATTCCGGCGCTCCCGCGACTGCTCCCGCAGACGGTGCGGCGGCCGGTAACGCAGATCAACCCGCGGCGGGCTCGCAAGACGGTTCTGCGAGCGGCGACACTGCCAAGAAGGAAGACAACACGCAACCAACCTCGTCGGATTCGGCGCAAACCCAGAGCCAGAACAAGAAACAAAAAGAGTCCAGCAGCAAGAAGAAAGGGATCAAGAAGATCCTGCCCTGGTAGCCCTTTAGGGCAATCTACACCTCGAATACTAAGAAGGCTTGGGTGCCGCACCCTTCGGGCTTAAGGGTGCGGATTCCCTGAAATCGACACCGATAAGTTCAAGTACCAACATCGCGACGCCAAAAACACCCGGCTCCGCGACATGTGGGTTCAAGCCGATAGTTCCGTATCGGATGGCGGGGAAAGCGTCGCAGCCAACTGCTTTCGTGCTCGAAACAATCTGGAACGAATCGCGCCCGGAGGCAGCTGCAGCATCGCGCCGGCTTCTTCGGTGGTGTATTCATGAATCTCGCACAGAAGAACGATCGCTCGCTGCTCCCAACTCAATTGCGAGAGTTGGCTCATCAAGGCACGAGCAGTTTGCTTCTCCGCCAGCATTTGCTCCGGATTTAATCCTGGGTGTGGGAAGGAGTCCGCCGCCTCCGCCTGTTCTGGAACGATCGGGCATTCCGACAAATAGGTGCGCTTGCGTTTGCGAAGAATGGTGATCGCTTCATTGACGAGTATCCTCGCCAACCAACTGCGAAAGGCGCCCTCATACCTGAAACTCTTCAGCTTGCGGAAGGCCGCCAACGAAGAATTCTGTACGGCGTCCTCCGCCTCTTCGTGGTTGCGCAGCATGCGTTGTGCCAGGCGGTAAAGGATCGGCCGATACCGGGAAAACAAAATCTCAAACGCGTCCGTGTCTCCTTGCAAGCCGTCAGAAACCAATTTGCTGTCGTCCAGCTGCGCTTGCACTTCGCTGTTTTCTTGCGCGTTTTCGCCCTTCAGCGTTTCCAGCACTTTGTTTCCCTCGTTTCCCCATGGTCCGGTAGAAATCAATTCCCGGTGCACTCGCCAAACGCCTGACCCAGGAAGCAAAGCGGCGACTGGTGCTTGCCGCTAGATTGGATTCTCCTACAGTATCGGCGTTTACATGCCAATTTGTCTGCGTCTAACTTCCACCGCTGCCCACCCGATTCGATTCCCACATGCTCTGCCTCGTTGCCTCTTCTCTCGCCACTCGCCCCCAGCCACTCGGCACTGCTTCTCCTCCCGTCCTTTGGTACAGGTAATGAAAAGGAACGAACCGTATCCACATCCGACACATCGTCAGAGCACTCTAATTGACGGGTACAGTACTGAGTGCTCCAATTGGGTTTGTAGCGAGACCGTGGCGGCGAGGGCTGCCTGGAGGAAGTTCGGTGGCCAAGATACTGGTTGCGGACGACAACAGCAACATCCAGAAAATGGTGGGATTGGCCCTGAAAGACCAGGGAATCGATGTGGTTGCCGTCGGCAATGGCGAAGCAGCGGTACGCAAAATTTCAGACATTAAACCGGACCTGGTTTTGGCCGATGTGTTTATGCCGGTGCGCAACGGCTATGAAGTCTGCCGGTACGTCAAAGAAGATTCTGCGCTGTCGCATATTCCGGTGATTCTCCTGGTGGGCGCGTTTGATCCACTGGATGAACAAGAAGCGCAGCGTGTGGGAGCCGATGGCGTATTGAAAAAGCCATTTGTTCCGCCTGATCCACTGATTTCCATGGTCAAGTCTGCGTTGACACGCGCGGGAGTTTCCCTTGGTCCCGCCCCTGGTGCTGCGGCCGATAAAGCGCCCGTGGCAGCTCCGCCGAAGCGCTCCACGCAAGAGATTCTGAGCGGCGCGCTGAGTTCGAAATTGTCCTCCTTCGCTCCGGAAAAGCTGCCTGAAGCTGCCCCGGAACCCGTCGAAGAGTTCTCGACGACACCGCCGCAGTTAAAGATTGCCGCAGGCACTGAACCTTTAGCCTTTGGCAGTTTGTTGGAAACGCCGGAAACCGACGACTTGGCAATTACCTCGAAGCCCATGATTGACCTTTCGCCCCGCGGCAAGTGGGACCACGAGTCCGACGAGGAAGAGGAAGAAGAAAAAGAACAGGCGGAAGAATCGCCGAGCGGCAGCTGGCGCCCGGGTGGACTGGACGAAGCCATTGAGCATGCCGCCAAGTCTTCCCCCTCGGCTCCGGACTGGCGAGAAGAAGCCTTCCATGGAAATTCGCCGGCGAAGAGTTTTTCGTCCACGTGGGGGCCGTCTGCAGAACAGCCTGAGTTTGTCGAGGCCGCGGAATCCCAGTCTGTGGCGGTTGCCACCGTGGCGACTAAACCGGCCGAGGGCCCAGTTCCCTTCACTAGCGACGCATGGGCGGCAGCGATGGCCGCCGGCGTGGAAGAAAAGCTTGCTGAGGCGAAGCATCTAGACACCGCCGCGCCGGAAAGCGTAGCCACTACGGAAGTGCAGGAGCACAAGACCGAGGTGGACGCTGAAGTCTCCCCAACCGCTCAAGAAATGGCCACGTCAACACCCGAACCCGTTTCGGAGACCAGCAAGCCCGTCGAATCAGCTTCGGTGGCCGAGGCTTCGCCAGCACCAGAACCTGTGCCATCGGCGCCAGCGACAGAACCCGCGAACTGGGCGTCTGTGCCGGAAACCGCCTGGGAAATTGAGGCGAAAAAAGCTTCCTTGCTGGCTTCTACCTGGGACACGCCGAAGACGTTCTCGGTCGACGATACCCAGGAAGTCCCGGCCTATTCTGCGGAACCGCAGGTTGAGCACGCGGAACCCACGATCGAAGCGCCTGCAGAGTCGTCCGCATATTCGGCGGAGCCAGTCTTGTCGGTGGAGCCAACGAACTCGGCCGAGGCCGAAACTGCGGTCGAGACGAACGAAACTCCGGCGATCGAGCCTGGACCTACCGTCAACGAGGAACCCGTCCTCGCGGCCAACGAAAATGCTGAACCTACAGCTCCAACGGAACTGAAGACTTGGGAAATTGCGTGGGAGGCTCCCGCACCCGCAGCGTTACCTTCGGCAGAGCCTGCGGCAGAAGAAACGCATGTTGAACCGGAGCAAGCGACCGAGCCCGCGGTAATTGAGGCTCCCCAGACACTAACTCCTGAGCCCGCGGCCGCGGCACAAGCGGAAGAGCCCGTCGCCACCGCGCCACCGGCCGAACCGAATATGGACGAACTGGTCGCGCGCGTTCTGAGCAAAATGAATCCCGAGGTCTTGCAAAAGGTCACCCGGGAAATCCTGAAGCCGGTGATCGAAGCGATCGTTCGCGATGAAATAGACTCGAAGAAATCGTAGTCGTCGACACCTGATTATCCATATCTACTCTCAGAGCTCGCCTCAACGTTTGTTGAGCGCAACTTAAATCCCGCGCGGTGTGCGCGAATTGACGCGCTGGACTGCCTACCCGTATATTGAAAGATTACCTTGTGCTCGCGCACGATTGCCTTGCGCGTGAACGCCTAGCTTCTCTGGTTGGATGGTCGTTCCAGGGGCTAAAGAGGATGGCATGGGCCGAGAGATAGCCAAAGCTTACGATCCAAAACAAATCGAACAAAAATGGGCCGAATTTTGGGTCAAGGAGCAACTGTTCAAGGCCGATCCCGCCACGCCGGGACCCGTCTTCTCCATCGTGATTCCGCCGCCCAATGTGACAGGTTCGTTGCACATCGGACACATGCTGGAGCACACGGAAATTGACACGCTCACGCGCTGGCAACGCATGAGGGGCTACAACACGTTATACCTTCCGGGGACGGACCATGCGGGAATCTCCACGCAGCGCGCGGTAGTGCGCCATTTGAGCCACCAGGGAATCCACTACCGGGAGCTGGGACGCGAGGGCTTCCTGAAACAGGCGTGGCAATGGAAGGAAGAAAGTGGCGGCACGATTCAGCGGCAGATGAAGCAGATCGGGGAGTCGTGTGACTGGTCTCGTGAGCGGTTCACGCTGTCACCGGAATTATCGCGAGTGGTGCGGGAAGTTTTTGTGCGGTTATATGAGGAAGGGCTGATCTACCGCGAAAAGCGCATGGTGAACTGGTGCCCCGGTTGCCGGACGGTGCTAAGCGATCTGGAAGTGATTCACGAGGAAAAGCAGGGGCACCTGTGGTACATCCGCTACCCGGTTAAAACTGGGACGAACCAGTATCTGGTGGTGGCTACCACGCGGCCTGAGACCATGCTGGGCGACACGGCCGTTGCCGTGCATCCCGATGATGAGCGCTACAAACATTTGATCGGCAAAAACGTAATTTTGCCGCTGATGAACCGCGAGATTCCGATTATTGGCGACGAAATGGTGGACCGCGAGTTCGGCACAGGGGCAGTAAAGATCACTCCGGCACACGATCCAAACGACTTCGAAGCGGGCAAGCGCCATCACTTGGCATTGATCGACGTGATGACCGAAGACGCGCACATGAACGAGAACGCCGGGGCCTATGCGGGCCTCGAGCGCTTTGTAGCGCGCAAGAAAATTGTCGAAGACCTGCAGGCGCAAGGACTGATCGAGAAGATTGTGGATCACATCAACGCCATTGGGCACTGCGAACGTAGCCGCACGATTGTGGAACCCCGCGTATCCACGCAGTGGTTCTGCTCCATGAAGCCGTTGGCGGAGCCGGCGATCGCGGCTGTGGAGAATGGGACCATCCAGATTATCCCCGAGAATCGCCGGGAAGAATATTTCCACTGGATGCGGAACATTCGCGACTGGACGATTTCGCGGCAGCTGTGGTGGGGCCACCGGATTCCAGCGTGGTATTGCCAAAAGTGTGGCGAAATCATTGTGTCGCGCGAAGATCCGAGCAAATGCGTGAAATGCGGATCGGGCGAACTCCAACAGGATCCCGATGTGCTCGATACATGGTTTAGCTCGGCTCTGTGGCCCTTTTCGACCTTGGGTTGGCCGGTGAAGACCACAGACTATCAGAAATATTATCCGACCAGTTTGCTGATTACCGGCTACGACATCCTGTTTTTCTGGGTGGCGCGGATGATCGTGATGGGACTGCACTTCACCCGCGAGGTGCCGTTTCGCGTCGTGTATCTGCATTCGCTGGTGCGTACGGCGAGCGGCGAGAAGATGTCCAAGTCGAAAGGCACAGGACTCGATCCCGTCGCTTTGAACGAGGAATACGGTACGGACGCGATGCGCTTCTGCCTGGCGTCTATGGCCGCGCCGGGCACGGACATTATTCTCTCCGACGACCGCCTCGGCGGGGCAAAGGCCTTTGCCAACAAAATCTGGAATGCCGCGCGGTTCCTGTTCGTGAACCTGGAGAAATTCGAGGCGAGCGGCGCGTCACTCGAGCAATTGGCCAATCCCGCGGTGCGGCTGAAGGCCCCGCACGCGTACGGCAGGCAAGTGCCTTTGGTGGATCGCTGGCTGTTTGCGCGCTTGGCCGACACCGTGAAGGCGGTAAATGACGCGCTCGAAACGTATCGTTTTCACGAGGCGGCGCAGAGTGTTTATCAGTTTTTCTGGGGCGACTTCTGTGACTGGTACATCGAATGGGTGAAGCCGGAATTGCAGAGTGCCGATCACGAGCGAGCGACGGTAGCCTGGCAGAATCTGTTCGCGGGCTTCGACGCGGCCTTGCGGCTGTTGCATCCGTTTATGCCTTTCCTGACCGAGGAATTGTGGCACCAGTTTCCGCAGAAGCCCGGCGCGAAGTCGATTGCCCTGGACACTTATCCGGAGGCACAAGCATCGTGGAACGATCCGCAGGCCCTCAAGGAATATGGACTGGTTCAGGAGATCGTGCAGAGTCTGCGAGTGATTCGGGCCGAAATGAAATTGGATCCCAAGAAGAAGGTGGCGGCACAATTTTCCAGCAGCGATGCGTCGGCCCGGGGAGTGATCGACGCCAACAAGGAAGGCATCGCGCGACTGGCGATTCTGTCAGAGTTGGCCATTGTCTCCGAAAAGCTTCCGGAAGGTGGCGGCGGAACGCGGTCGACCGCGCAGTTTGATGTGCGTATTCCTTACGCAACCGACACTATTGACGTGACTGCAGAATGTGCACGGCTAAAGAAGGAAATAGAGGGCCTGCAGAAAGCCATCGCGTCGAAGGAAGCTCAGTTGGGCAACCCGACGTTTCGAGAGCGGGCCCCGGAAAAAATCATCCTTCAGATGGAAGAGGCATTGCAGGCGCAGCGCGTAGAACTGCGGAAGTTCGAGGATCGACTGAAGCAGCTTGGCACGAACTGAGTTGACGCCGTCAAATTCGCGCCTAAGTCTCTCCAAGGTTCTCCAATAGAGTGTCCGCGCCGAATAGGCGATACACATGGACTGGGACTCTGACTACATTCGCGATTTCGTTGCGACGGCGCTGGAAGAGGATCGCGCTGCCAGTAGTTCCTCCGCTATGGCTCTTTTCTCTGCGCCGCTGGACGTGCGAGCGCGAGTCCTAGCAAAGGACGAGTCGCTTTGTGCGGGGCTACCTTTGACTGAGCGCATTTTCCGAAGAGCAGTCCCGGAGGTGCAAGTTGCGCCGCTCGCGCAAGACGGTCAGGAGGTTCGATGTGAGGATTGCGTTTTGGAACTGCGCGGGGACGCTGGAGCAATTCTACGAGCGGAACGGGTAGCGCTGAATGCCCTGGAGCATCTCAGTAGCATCGCCACGACGACGCGGCGATTCGTAGAAGAGATTCGTGGCGCACGCACCAGAATTTCTGGACCGCGACAAACAACTCCCGGAATGCGCGTCCTGGAACAGTACGCGATCGAACTCGGTGGTGGAACAGCGCACCGCACCAATGACATTCTGCTGACCACCAATCATGTGCGATTGGCGGGTGGAGTGAAGGCGGCACTGGATCAGGCGCATAGCCTGGTTGCATTGCAAATGCGACCGCAATCGATGACGGCTTACGAGGCTGTCGGAGAGCAACCCAACGTGCCAGAAGCGGACACTATTGCGATACAGATTGAGGTGCAGGACGAAGGCGAATTGCGTGAGGCACTGGAAGCTGGCGCGGACTTTGTGATTCTGAAACACCTACTAGTGGAAGAAGCGCGCCATGCGGTGCAACTTGTTCGTGGCATCCGCCCTGACGTGGTCGTAGAAGTTTCTCAAGATATCACGTTGGCCAATCTCCGAGCTTATGCAGAAACTGGAGCGGATTACCTATGTTGTAAGGGGTTGACGCATCCCGCGCCGCCGCCGAGGTTCGCGCTGCTTGTGGAGAGGCGCGAGGAAAAGTAAGCTAAGACAGCAGGAGCATAGGACCAGGGCCGAATGCCCCAAGCACCCTCTCTACCAGGTACAACCGACCGAAGGCTGGCGGCGCTGCTAACGCTGCTCTCGGAAAACGCCACCATTGTCATCAGCGGCGCGCGCATTGCTCGCGAAGTGGGAATGTCGCGGTCCACGGTGTGGCGTTGGGTGCAGGAATTGCGCAAGTTGGGCGTGCAGGTGAAGGGGCAACGCAGCACAGGATATTTTCTGGAGAAGGTTCCTGACGTGCTCACGCCCGATCTGCTTCGGAAGCGCCTCAAGGGCAATCTCTTCGGAAAGCGCGTCTTTCACTTCTTCAAGACGGACTCCACCAATCGCGTAGCCATGGAATTGGGATACGCGGGCGAGCCGGAAGGCACGGTAGTGATGGCAGAGGCACAGACAGCCGGGCGTGGGCGCTCCGGGCGCTCGTGGCATTCGGAAAAAGGCACCGGGTTGTACTTCACCGTGTTGTTGCGGCCAAGATTGGCGCCGGCACAGGCGCCCTTGCTTACCATGCTGGCTGGAGTTTCCGTATACACGGCGATTGCCGCGCAGACCGGCCTGGTGCCCGAACTGAAATGGCCCAATGATCTGCTGCTGAATGGAAAGAAACTCGGTGGAATTTTGACGGAGATGTACGCCGAGCCGAACGCCGTGCGATTTGTCATTGTGGGCATGGGGATCAACGTGAACCAGGACAAATTTCCGCCGGAGCTATCGGGAATCGCTACGTCGCTCCGCAAGGAAACCAGCCGGGCCAGCTATCGTCTGGAATTGCTGGCGCGGTTGCTGACGCAATTCGAGAGCGATTACAATCGCTTCCTGCGCGAAGGCCCTGCCTTCGTGGTGGATCGCTTTGAGAGCGTGTCGTCGTTTGCGCGAGGGCGCCGCGTACGCGTAGATACGGGCACGGAGAGCTACGTCGGCACGACGGCGGGGCTTAGCCCGGAAGGGCTGCTGCTGGTGAACCGGGAAAGCGGACCGCTCACTACGGTAATCGCCGGCGATGTGACTGAGGTTCGATAAGAGATGCTGCTGACCATCGACGTAGGCAACACAAATACGGTGTTGGGTGTCTTTCGCGGCGAAGAGTTGATCGCGAACTGGCGCCTGACCACCGCACGCACGCAGACGGTGGATGAATACGGCGTGCTGACACGCAACCTGTTTTCGCTGGCCGGGCTCAACAAAGAGATGATCACTGGCGTGATTATCAGTTCGGTGGTGCCACCGTTGAACTGGACTTTGGCGGAAATGTCGCGGCTGTATCTGGGCAAGAAGGCACTGTTTTTGGAAATGGGCGTGAAGACGGGCATGTCCGTGCATGTCGATAATCCATCCGAAGTAGGCGCGGACCGTATAGTGAATGGTGTGGCAGCGTTTCACGAATATGGCGGACCGTGCGTGGTGGTCGATTTCGGGACGGCGATTACGTTCGATGTCATCTCGGCCAAGTGTGAGTTTTTGGGAGGGGTGATCGCGCCGGGGCTTGGTATTTCCTCGGAGGCCCTATTTACGCATACCGCGCGGTTGCCACGCGTGGAGATCAAGGATCCCGGGAAAGTGATCGGAACGAATACGGTGACCAACATCCAAGCCGGGTTGTATTACGGCGCAGTGGACATGGTGGACGGCATCCTGGCGCGCATCAAAGCGGAAGTGAACGCGGATCCGGTGGTGGTCGCGACCGGCGGGCAAGCGCGCCTGGTGGCTCGCGGTTCAAAGCACATCCAGCACGTCGACGAATTCCTGACGCTGACAGGATTGCGGTATATCTGGGAGAAGAACCAACCGGGGGAAGCACAGGCCCGTAAAGACGATGCGGCAAAAGCGGGCGCGGCCAAGGCCGACATTGTGAAACTGAAGAAGGCGCCCCGCTAAGCCAATCCAACAACGAAACCCGCGCACATGGACAATTGGAATTACTTTAATTACTTCACAGAAATCGAAGAGTATTTCTGGAAGAAACGAGGAGCGCATTTGCTGGTTTCCCCGCTCGATTGGGCGATCATGGAAACGTGGCAAAAGGCGGGTGTGCCCTTGGAAGCGGCGCTGAAAGGAATTGACCGGGCCTTCGAAAGCTATCAGCGTTCGCGGCGCGGCGCAGGTAAGCCTCTCAAGAGCTTGGCCTACTGCACCGATGCCGTGTTGGAGGCAACGCAGGAACAACAAGAGGCGGCCGCCGGGGCGCAACCTAAGGGCCGTTCCGAACACAAAGAACCGTTTGTACGTGAAGACTTGCGAGCCTACTTCCACCACAACGCCGAGATGTTGCGATCCGCAGCGGACCGGCAAAAGGTCCTGCAGCCGCAACTGGCTGACTTCTTGCAGGAAACAGCCGATAAGGTGATCGCCGCTGCGGGTCTATTGGAAACTCCCGCGGCTCTGGATATGGAGGATATGGAGCGGCGGCTGACCATCTTGGACGAAAAGATTCATGCGACCCTTCTCACCCATGCTTCCGAGGACTTGATGCTGAAGATTCGGCGAGAAGTGGATTCCCAGCTGGCGGCGTATCGGCGCAAAATGAAGGCGGAGCAACTGGCCCTGGTGGAAAAACAGTATTCGCAAAAACGTCTGCTGGACGAATATCAATTGCCGCGACTGAGTCTCTATTATTTTTCCTGAGCGCACCTCGGCAAGAACTCATAAGAAAGACAGGATTGAACTTATATGGCTGATGAGTTACAGTTATCAATTGAGAAGCTTATCTATGGCGGTGAGGGATTGGCCCATACGGAGGGCAATACCGTGTTTGTGCCGTTCGTGCTTCCCGGCGAGCAGGTGCGTGCCTCGATTCGTGACCGGAAGAAAAAGCTGATTCACGCCAATCTGCTAGAAGTACAGCAGGCCTCCCCTGCCCGCATTTCCCCTGAATGTCCGCATTTCCGCGCTTGTGGTGGGTGCCATTACCAGCACATCGACACAGCTGAACAGGTCCGGCTGAAAAAGGAGATTTTGCGAGAGACGCTTTCGCGGCTGGGCGGGGTGCAATGGGCCGGCGAAATTCGCGAGCATACCGCGCAACCTTACGGCTACCGCAATCGCGCGCAGTGGGCCTTTCGCGATTCGTTGCCGCGCGCGTTCGGCTATTTTCTGCCAGAGAGCGCGCACATTTTGCCAATTGATGTATGCCCCGTGCTTTCGCCACGATTGACCGAAGTGTTTGGCCAATTACAGGATTTGGCGGGTTCCAATTCCCTGCCCCCGGGGATTCTGGAGGTCGAAGCGTTTGCTGACGGCGCAGACGAGAAAGTGGCTCTAAACATAGCCTTCGAGCGATTCCCCGAACCACCCAAGGCGCTTGCTCACAAGTTCAAAACCACGCTTCCTGCATTGGAAAGTTTGTTGATGCTGGATCAGAGCAAGAATCGCTTCGAACTAGACGGGCCCGGCTATCTGCTGCAGAGAGCCGGCGGTTTCACTTTTCATGTGAATCATCTGTCCTTCTTTCAGGTGAACCGTTTCCTGGTCGAAGATCTGTTGCAAACCATGGTCGGTGCCGCAAAAGGCGATTTTGCGCTGGATCTGTATGCGGGCGTGGGATTCTTCACGCTGCCATTGGCCAAATCGTTCGCCAAGGTGGTCAGCGTCGACGCGAACTTGTCCGCGACCCGGGACCTGCGGCAGAACGCCGAGAGCGCGGGCGTGATGGTGACTTCCGAGAACGAACACGCGGAAGAATTTTTGAAGAAGCCGCAAGAAACGCCCGATTTGGTAATTCTTGATCCGCCGCGCGCGGGGCTTGGCGCAGAAGCCGCCGGCCGCTTGGCCAACTTGGGGGCGCAAGACATTGCCTACTTGTCGTGCGATCCGGCGACGTTGGCGCGAGACCTAGCCGTTCTAACCGGGTCGGACCGCAAGCCCGATGCGCCGGTTTCGCCCCAGCATAAATACGAGATTAGCGAAGTGCACCTGTTCGATTTGTTTCCCCAGACCTTCCATATCGAGACACTGGTTAGGTTGCGAAGGGTCTCATGAAACTGCCTGCCGTTGCGATGGCCGCTGCGTTTGCCGGCGGCCTATTGCTCGGTGGGTTGCCGTTCTTACATTGCTTGGCACGGCCTTCTCTTCTAATCGCTTTTGTCGGCGTGACCCTCCTGCTGCTGATCCTGGGGTTCGTTCTGACTGGACGAGGTGCGGTATGGCCTGCATCCGGGGTATCGGTTGCCACATGGCTGGCGCTCGGGGTGCTCGCAGCGGTTGTTGCGGGTCGACCCCTTCCGCCCGAACATGTGCTCTCGCGGTTTGCGGCTAACCAGATTCCCCAAGGAACCCCGTTGCGCTGGCATGGCATCTTGCGTGCCGAGCCAGCCCGCCTGCCGTGGGGCAGTGGTTTGGAGATTAGTCTCACGGGCGTGGAAACGGCAGCCGGGTATGTACCGACTACCGGCGGGATGCGTCTGGCATTTACACCGAGAGAAGGCGACGTGCCATTGCCAGTTTTGCACGCCGGCGACGAGGTCGCGGCACTTACCGAAGCGCGGCTACCCTTGGCGTATCGAGACGCGGGGGCGTTCGATCGGCGGGAGTTTCTGGCGCGGCAAGATATTCACGTGCTAGCGTCACTGCGCGCCAGTACCTTGCTAGAAAAAAAAGGTGCGGCCCGGCCGACAATGGCGTTCCGAATGGCGCGGATGCGCGGTTTGCTGCGAGAGCGCATCGACGGTATGTTTCCGGAATCACCGCAGACGGCCGCAGTGCTTCGCGCCATGCTGCTAGGCGACCGGAGCTTCATCGAGCGGTCGGAGTCCGTCGATTACCAAAAGACGGGAGTTTTCCACGTGCTGGTTGTGGCGGGACTGCACGTGGGGGCACTAGCATTTTTCTTGTTTTGGGTAGCGCGCAAATTGCACTTCCCACAAACAGCCAAGACGCTGTTTGTTCTTACGGCTCTGCTCGCCTATGTGGCGGTGGTAGAGCTGCGTGCACCGGTGCTGCGAGCAGCATTGATGGCTGCGATTGTGATTGTGGGATCGCACTTTTACCGGCGACTGGATTTACTGAATTCGGCGGCGCTGGCCGCACTCGTTTTGTTGATCGCCAACCCCAAGTTCATCACCGACACAGGCTTCTTGCTTTCGTTTCTGGCGATTGGCGCCATCGCCGGGATCGCGCTCCCGCTGATCGAGCGCTCCATCCAGCCGTTTCTGCGCGCACTCGACAGCTGGAGAGACGTGACCCGCGATGCCGGCCACCCTCCCGCCATGGCGCAATTCCGCCTGGATTTTCGGGACGTCATGACAGTGCTGACTGGCTCACTCGCGGAACGCTATGCGAAACGGGTGCAAGATCTGGCCGCTAAGGGTGCGCGGTTGGGCCTGCGTGCCACGGAACTGTTCGTTTTGTCTTTGATTCTGCAACTGTGCATGCTGCCGTTAATGGCGCAGGATTTTCATCGTATTTCACTGTTTGGGCCGGTGGTGAATGTGTGTGTTGTCCCGCTGATGGGTGTGATTGTTCCTTTCGGCTTCGTCACGTTAGGTGTGGCCACGGTACTTCCTCGTCTCGCCTTGCTGGCAGCGCATCCCCTGGTATGGCTGGTGCTGTTACAGCAGTACGTCGTTTCCTTCTTCGCGGCGATTCCATTGGCCAGTTACCGAATTCCTGGGCCGCCGGTCTGGGTGCTTTTTACCTTTTTTGTCGCCGTGCTGGGAATGGTGCTGGAACTGCGCTCGGCGCGCACAGAGCCGCCCTGGAAGTGGCGTGCACTGCAGCTGATGCTGTGCGTCAGCGCGACGATTATCGCAGTTCACCCATTCCGTCCGGCGACGGTAGCGAACAGTCTCGAAATAACCGTGTTGGATGTAGCGCAAGGTGACTCCATTCTGGTGGTGTCCCCAAAGGGCAGCACACTTTTGATCGATGGCGGGGGAGCGTTCGAAGGCTTTCGTGGGCGCGAGGAGCATCTGGGATCGGATCCTGGAGAAGAAGCAGTTTCCGCGTATTTATGGTCGCGGGGATTTAAGAAACTGGATGCGGTTGCACTAACCCATGCGCATCAGGACCACATTGGTGGATTGACTGCCGTGCTGCAGAATTTTCGCGTATCCCGGTTGCTGCTCGGACGCGAAACGGCAGCGCCCGCATTTGCCAAGTTGAAGCGACTCGCGGCTGATCTACATATCCCTGTGGAGCACGAACGCCGCACTGCGTCTTTTCTATGGGATGGAGTGCAGATGGACGTACTGTGGCCAGAGATTGCGCAAGAGGAAGTTGCGCCGCTTGCCAAGAACAACGACTCCCTGGTGGTGCGGTTGCAATATCACGATCGCACGATTCTGTTACCCGGAGACGCGGAAAAACAGGTCGAATATGAAATGCTCGCTGAGAACGATCCCGCATTTCTGCATGCCGACGTCCTCAAAGTGGCTCACCACGGCAGCAAGAACTCTACGATGCCCGAATTGTTGAATGTCGTGGCGCCACAGATTTCCATCATTTCCGCCGGGGAAGTGAACCCCTATGGCCATCCCAGCCCAGAGTTATTGCAGCGATTGGAAGAAAGCGGCACACGGATCTACCGCACAGATCAAGATGGCGCAGTGCGGGTCTTAACGGATGGGGAAAATCTTCAGGTGAGTTGTTTCATCGATTGCGCGAACCGCACGATCGTGTCAGCGAAGACGCAGCCACCAAATGAACAGCAGACCGGCCAGCATTAACGCGAATCCGATGGCCGCCTGATGTTCATGGTTCTTTTTGTATTGAGCCCATGAGAACCCCAGCCCGTTTGAAACCGGTGCGATGCCGCCCAAAATCCTCGGGAAAAAGAGCGGAACCGCGGCGGCATAGCTGGCAAATGCCTCGCCATGTTTCTGCCGCAACTCTAACTCTTCGCGGCGCATCACCAGGCGATAGACCAAAGCGAAATAGACGAGAAGCAACGCAGCAGCCCACCAGGATCGCATAGCCACGGCGGCGCCCAGCACCAGAAAGCCACTGCCAAAATAGAGTGGATTCCGCGTGCGAGCGTACGGACCGGTTGTCGTCAGGATTTCCTGCTTGTGAAGGTAGCCCGCGGCATAGGCGCGGATAACCAATCCAACTAATCCGACCACCGCACCGATCAGAATCGAGCGGGGCGTGGGCCTTGCCAGGCAGAGGGCCACGATGGCGAGCAGATAACCGAGCCGCACGCGCCAACGCGCGAAAAAATCAAGAGCGGTCACGTGCTGGTCCCTAGACGCCGCTTCACCGCATCGAAGACCTGGTCAACCGAGAGATCCAACAACGACGGATCGGTGGTATTGGACCGGCCGTAAGTAGTGATGGCCTTGGGGCTGCGCAGGACAATCTGGCCGGCGGGATACGGCCCGTTTCGAGCAGGGTCGGTAGGACCAAAGAGTGCCACCGCGGGCGTATTGAGCGCGACTGCCAAATGTAAGGGGCCAGTATCTCCCCCGACTACGCATCGGGCATCTCGCAGCAATGCCATGAGCGTACCAATCTCGCCGTCGTAGGCAATGGGCTGGGGGTCTCCGCTGGAGGCCTGCACTTCCGCAACCAACGATTCTTCGCCTGGGCCATAGTTCACTACGCACGAAAGGCCCAGTTCTTCACGGAGTTTCCGACAGAGGGCGCCGAATCGTTGCGCGGGCCAGCATTTGGCGCGCCAACCGCCGCCGGGACTGAGAACGATATAGCGGCCAAGATTTTCGTTCGCTAAATCCGCGCGCACTTTTGCGATATCGGCATCAGCAACTCGCAAACAAACGCTAGCGACGGCTTGTTTCGCTCCGGCGCGAAGCGACAGCTCGCCGTTCTGATCGGCGATATGCGTGGCTGTGCAGTGTGTGGTGTCGGTATACAGAATGGGCACGCCGAATTCGCGGATGGTCTCGGACGAAAATCCGATGCGTTTGGCCGCGCCGCCCAGGAACGGAAGCAGCGCCGATTTCCAGAGCCCCTGGTAATCGATGGCCGCATCGCATTTCTGCGCGCGAAGTCTCCGCACTACGCGGCGCACCGAGGCGAGATCACGCGAATCCACGGGCCAGATCTCAGTTGCCAGGCCGCTGCATGAGACGAGTTCCACCCAGCGGGGATGCGTCAGCCAAATAATCTCCGCCGAGGGAAACGACGCGCGCAGTCCTGCGACTGCAGGAAATGTATGTACGATGTCTCCCAGGGAACCCAGGCGAACGACCACAAAACGCGTGTTAGCCATGGGATCCTTTTCGAATGCCGTCGAGAAATGCCCGGGTCGAGTGATCCTTGGGGTCGCCAACAATCGCCACTTGAATGCCGAGTTCCTCAGAGACGGCGCGCTCGGGCACCGTCGCGGCCGTGTAGTCCGTACCCTTGGCGTGGACTTCCGGCCGCAGGTCACGGAGCAGGGATTCGACGTTCGGTTCAGAGAATAGCAGGACAAAATCGACATCCCGCAACGAAGCCACTAATTGGGCGCGCGCTTGTTCATCGAGAATCGGTCGACCCGGTCCCTTCAGTCGACGCACGCTGGAATCGGAGTTCACCGCTACAACCAACGCGTCGCCCTGTTGCTTTGCTCCCGAAAGATAGCGCACGTGGCCGACATGCAATGTGTCAAAGCAGCCGTTCGCTAGCACTACTTTCTTACCTTGGCGCTGCAGCGCGGAGACCGCCGCACGGACCGATTCGCGAGAATGGATTTTGGATTCGGCGGACCGCATAAATATTGCCCGGGCTAAGAGGCCACCTCCGAAGCAGCTTTACGGATAGCATCTAATAATTCCCCGCGAGAGACCGTAGCGGTTCCCCGTTTCATCACTACCAGGCCGCCCGCGATATTCGCAATATGCGCCGCCTCGATGGGCGAAGCGCCCGCGGCAAGGCCAAGGGTATACACCGCCAAAACGGTGTCGCCCGCGCCGGTCACATCGACGGCTTGATCGCTTCCATGAATCGGAATATGTACCGTTTGTTGGCCCGGCAGAAATACGGCCATACCGTCTTTGCCGCGGGTAACCAACAAGGACCGCAGTTTCATTTCTTCGAGGATCCCGCGGCCGCAGCGCTCGAGTTCGTTGAGATTCTGCCCAATGGAGGTACTGCGCAGAACCTCGATTTCCGGCTCATTCGGCGTGGCGCTTGTTATTCCAACGCGTTTATAAGCCATCAGGTGATAGCGCGAGTCCAAACTAACAGGTACGCGCCCTTTCGTACTCTTAACGGCTTGCCGCACCAAGTCCGGAGTGGCGACACCAAATCCGTAATCGGAGATCGCCAAGGCATCCGCATTTTTGAGTTTGGCCGTTAACAGCTCCTGGATTTTCTTTCGGTGCGATTCCTCAATCCCCGAGTGCGGCTCATAATCCACGCGCAAAACCTGCTGGCCAACCGTGTGGGTCCAGCCGGCGAGAAAACGCGTTTTGGTCGGGGTCATGCGTCCCTTGATTCGGACAATGCCAGAGACATCGACCTTCATTCGGCGGAACGCCTCCAACAGCCAATTCCCCGCAACGTCGTCTCCGACAGCCGTGATAGGAACCACGCGAGCGCCAAGTGCCGCGAAATTGTTGGCCGCATTCGCGGCGCCACCTGGCAGGATGCGGGTTTCCCGATGACGGAGAATCAATACCGGAGCTTCGCGGGAAACCCTGGTGATGTCTCCGTACTGAAAAGAATCGGCCACAAAATCGCCAAGCACCACAACGCGCTTGCCTTCGAATCGCTCCACAATATCCGCGAGCGCCAACAAATCCGGTGCATTCCCGCCATTTTTACGTTGCTTCGGCTTCATCCCTGATTCCCCAGAATCCAGTCCACCGCGGCTTGCAGGTCTTCCACGATTATGTCCGGCTGGCGCGTCCATTCCCGCGCGTGCCAGGCTTCCTCACCCAAACCGTAACCACTTCGCACAAAAATTGCTTTGCAGCCAGATCGAAAAGCTAACTCCATATCGCCGTAGCGATCGCCCACCATGTAGGAGTGCCCCAGATCAATCTTGTGTTCCCGCGCCGCGCGCTCGATCATTCCGGTTTTCGGCTTGCGGCAGTCGCATCCGTCCGCGGAACTGTGCGGGCAATAATAAACAGCATCCACACGCGCACCAGCAGCGGCAAGTTCGCGCTGCATGCACTCATTCACTTGCTGTACGAGCGACTCCGGGAAATACCCCCGAGCGACCCCGGACTGGTTGGTCACTACAATCACCGCCAAACCCGCTTCGTTCAAACGGCGGATGGCCGGCCCTGCAAAAGGAAACATACGAAATCTGGAAACATGATTCAAGTAACCGACCTCATCGGCGATGGTGCCATCCCGATCGAGAAAGACCGCCGCCCGATCCACAAACACTTCAGACAGAAGGCACCTCCGCAAGGCGCGCGTGCAAAGCCAGTTCGACCATTTCCGGGGTGACCGCGGTCATGCAACGATGATCGGTCGGACAACGGCGCAGAAAACACGGGCTACAGTACGGCTTTTGTTGCACGATCGTTGCATTGGGCGTGACCGGAGCCGTGCCTTCCGGGTCCGTGGGTCCAAATACTGCCACAACGGGCAAGCCGACGGCGGCAGCCACATGCATGGCTCCCGAATCATTCCCCAGAAAGAGATGACACTGAGAGAGCAAGGCAGGTAGATCGGCGATGATCGTTTTTCCGGTCAGATCGATTGGCGGCCGCTGCAGGACGCTGGCGATCGCCGCGGAAACGGCCGCTTCACCTGTGGTACCAAACAGAATGATGTCGGCGTCCCCATGAGCGAGAAGTTCGTTAAGCGCTTTGGCGAAACGGTCTGGCGGCCAGCACTTGGCGGAGCCATAGGAAGCGCCGGCTCCGACGGCCACGCGCCGAACATCGGGTCGCACACCAGCTTCCTGAAGTATTCGTCGCGCGCGCTCCCGGGCCGCTTCCGAAACTTGCAAGGTAATGTGCGCATCCTCTGCCAGTTTGTCAATCCAGCCAACGCGGCGCAATAACTCGAGATAATAGAATTGCTCGTGCGCCGGAATCTCGCCAGCTTTTGGCACCGGGACCGCCGTCGTCAGCAGAAAGCTTCTGCCATCGCGCGCGTAGCCGATGCGCTGCGGGACCTGCGCACGCCAGGCCAGCCAAGCGGCATCAAAGGCGTTTTGCAGAAGCAGGGCGGTATCGAACCGCCGGACCCGCAACTCCTTTGCGAGAAGTTCCCTACCCTTCCAGCCACGGTGCTGCCCTTTTGAATCGTAAGGAATCAGTTCGTCGCAGATGCCCTGACCAGTGTAGATATCTGCGACGTACGGTCGCGCAACGATAGCGATCCGCGCGTCGCTGAATTTGTGGCGCACCGCTCGCAACGCGGGCAGCGCCATAATCGCGTCGCCGACCCAATTTGTGGCCCGGATCAGGATTTTCATGCCACACCCTTCCCTGTTCCAAGCTTTTCGCGAACCAACTCGAGTAGGGCTGCTTCCTTGGCAATCTGGAGGTCGATGACAGCAGTGAAGACCGGAAACTCCGCGAAACGGATGCCCGCCAGATTCTGCGCATCCTTTTCCGTAGTGAGCAGAGCCTTGGCACCTGCGGACTGTGCCGCCGTTTGCAGTTCAGCAACATCTCGCAGGTCGTAGCGGTGATGATCTGGGAATTTGCAATGGTCGGCCAGGGTAATATTCCAATTCTTCAGGTCCTGAAAGAAGGCGAGGGGATTGCCAATCCCGCAGAAGGCGTAGAAGGGCCCCGCACCAATATCTTCGGTCGTGAGCAATTCGGACCGATCGCCAAGACGCCGAAAACCTAATAAGCGTGTCGCCGCGGAAAATACCGGGTATTCCTGGAATTTGGCGACGGCCGTAGTCGTTCCCGGAACAGTTTCGGTTCGTGTGAACACCAGCAGATCTGCACGAGTCATGGCCGAAATCGGTTCGCGCAAACGGCCGGTGGGCAGCATGATTTGTTTTGCGAGAGACTGCGCGGCATCGATCAACAGAATGTTCACGTCGCGGGCCAGTTGAAGATGCTGGAAGCCATCGTCAAGCAGAAACACGTCCACATTGGGTTCCAGTTCCTTACCCTGATGGTAACGATTCGCACCGACACCGAAAAGGGCCCGTTCGCGGAGCCGAAATCTCATCAGTTCGATTTCATCACTGCTCCCGCCGCTTCCCTTATACCCTCGGCTGAGAATACCCACGCGTTTCCCTTCTGCGAGCAATCGTTCGGCCAGCCAAATCACCATCGGAGTCTTGCCCGTGCCGCCGACGGTGAGATTCCCGACGCTAATCACCGGGCGCTGCAACTTCTTCGCCTTAAGAATCTCCTTTTCGTACAGCCAGGCGCGCACTTGCGTGATTCCGCCATACAGTAAAGAAAGCGGCCACAGGGCCAACCGCAACAGCGGCGGCACCGTCATCGCGAGGGGCCACCTAACTGCTTCGCCACTTCGGCCATGACGCGGTCGAGCGCGCCACGACTACTCTCCACGAGTTGCTTTGCAGCGTCGCCCATGCGCTTCATCTTGTCGGGGTCCTTCAGCAAATGAATCCATTCCACGCCGGCATCTTCCGGGCTTTCCACCTGAATCGCGGCGCCAGCCTGCACAAAGCGCGCGGCAATCTCTGCGAAATTTTCCATCGAAGGTCCGAATACAGGCACCTTACCGAAAGCGGCTGGTTCCAGAATGTTGTGTCCGCCCGCTTCCACCAGCGAACCGCCAACAAACGCGCCGTCGGCCAACGGATAGAGCGAAGCCAGTTCGCCAATGCTGTCGAGCAGCAGCACGTTGACGTCCTCGGGTATTCCGCTGAAGTCGCCGTTCGTTTTCGGAGTAATCCCTGGGCCCGGTACCGGCAATTCCGTCCGGCGTAGATATTTTCGGTGCGACTCTTCGATGAATTCCGCCGCCGGAGTGAAGCGCTCCGGCTTGCGCGGGGCGAGCACCAGCAGAGCGTCGCGAAAATCGCCCTGCACCACGCCAAAGGCAATCAGAGCCAACGGCTCTTCCGTGGCCACCACACTGCCTGCCACGATTACCGGCCAGCGCTTCCGTCGGCGGCACTCCTCCGCTAGCCATGTAGACAAGGGCGTAGCCTCGGGCAAAGCCATGTCGTATTTCATATTGCCGCTTACACGCACTCGGCCTGCCGGTGCTCCCAACGCATGAACGCGGTCCGCATCTTTGGGAGTCTGCATCAAATAAGCGGCGGCATTCCGCAAGGCGGACGCCAGAAACGGGCGCAAATAAAATCCAAACACGCTCAGATATTTTTGGTATCGCGCAAAAGATCGATCGGAAATCCGGCCACTCGCAAAAATCACCGGAACATTTCGTTTGCGCGACTCGCGCAGGAAATTGGGCCAGATCTCCGTTTCCAGCACCACCACCAGTGCCGGTTTTACCGAGTCGAGGGCGCGGCGCACGCTGAAAACCCAGTCGAACGGAAAATACATCACGGCATCCGCGAAGGGGATTCGCTCTTTCGCCAGCGCTTGGCCCGTAAGTGTTGTCGTCGAAATGATCAGTGGGCGCTTGGGATACGCCTCTTTCAGCCGTTTTGCTAACGGCACTCCCGCGAGCACTTCCCCCACGGAAACGGCATGAATCCAGATGGCTCCGGGGCGCTCTGTGGGCAAGCGGTCCGCGGCGTTATGAGAAATTCCCAGCCGCTCCCCAAGGTTGGACAGGTACTTGCCGCGACGCATGCCTTGAATCAACCAATACGGTGCCGTCAGCAGGGCCGCAAAGCCCATCAATATGCTATAAACGAAGTACACTCGATTTGGACTCCGGTTTAGATCCGGGATTCGTGAACACCCAAGGTCCAAGGAAGCAGGGCAACCCTGCCTCTTCCCCTCGAATCGAAGGCCTCAGGATGCGAACAAACTATTATAGCCTCATGCCAACAATCCTTGCTGTGGTTCTGTTCGGTATGGCGGCGGCCACGGTTGCTCAGGAAAACGACGCCAAAGAAAACACTGCAAAATCGGCTACGACTCTACACGAACTCGCCACGGATTCGCATGAAGGCGTAACCATCGGCGTCGATCCCTGGACGCAGGAAAGCCGCTACAAAGAAAAATTCCCGAAAAAGTCTCCATTTGCCGCGGGCATCGTGGCCATTCACGTGCGCTTCCGCAACGACACCGACCATGGTTTAAAAGTGAACCTGGACAGTGTCCGGTTGCTGGTACAACTCAGCGAAGAAAATCGCCAGGAACTCACTCCGCTTTCCCCCGACGACGTTGCCGACACGGTAACGTTGAAAAACAACGGCAAAGATCCCACCTCCCGCCGGGTTCCTCTGCCGATTCCAGTGCCAACGGTCAAATCGGGCAGGGACTCCAAGTGGACCACCTTGCACGACGAGTGCGCGAATGCCGGCATCCCCACCAGCATTTTGGCCGCGCACAGCACCGTCGAAGGCTTGATGTATTTCGATTTGCGGGGCGAGATCGACTTGCTGCAAAACGCCCACTTCTACGTCCCCAACATCGTGTCCATGTCTGACAATGAGCCGTTGTCCTACTTCGACATTGCCATGGGACACGACTCCGCTAATTAAATTGCTATTGCCGTAGGCGAAGAAAATCCATAAGTCTACGCTTCGTGCGATTTGCGAGGCACCACGCGGTCGGCTACCATGGAGTGTCGAAAAAATTCTACCTGTTCGAAATCCAATGCAAAATCTTTTAGACAAACTCAATCCCGAACAACGTCTTGCTGCCGAAACCACCGAGGGACCTGTGTTGATTCTGGCCGGCGCCGGCACCGGGAAAACACGCGCCATTACCTTTCGCATGGCGAATCTCGTTTCCAGGGGTGTCCAGGCGGAATCTATTCTCGCCGTGACCTTCACAAACAAGGCTGCGGAGGAGATGCAGAATCGCGTAACCGACTTACTGTTGCGGGCCGGTGTTCCTCCGGCGCGTCCGTGGATTTCCACCTTCCATTCCCTCTGCGCACGCTTGCTGCGGCGAGAGGCCGTGCACGCGGGCTTGCCCAAGGATTTCGCCATCTATGATGACGATGACCAACTGAGCGCGGTGAAGTTGGCCATGGCGCGCCTGAAGATCGATGAAGACGGGCTCACGCCGCGAAATGTTCTGAGCCGCATCAGCTATGCGAAAAATCACGGGCAATCGCCAGAACAGGTGCGCGCGGAAGGTTTTGGGCCCGATACGCGCAAGATCGCGGATATTTTTGTCGCGTACGAGGAGCTACTGAAGAACAGCAGGGCCGTCGATTTCGATGACCTGTTGCTGCGTTCGGCCCGATTGCTCCGGGAATGGCCCCAGGTTCGCGATCGCTGGCGGGCGCGCTTTGCCTATATTCACGTCGACGAATATCAGGACACCAACCGCGTGCAGCACGATCTTTTGCGCTTGCTGACTAACGAGCAGCGCAATGTCTGCGTGGTCGGCGACGAAGATCAGTCCATCTATCGCTGGCGTGGGGCGGATGTTTCCATTTTGCTGAGCTTCTCGCAGGATTTTCCGTCAGCAAAGGTTGTGCGGCTGGAACGCAACTACCGTTCCACGCAAGCCATTCTCGATGCTGCGGGCGCGGTGGTCGCCAACAATCCCGATCGCTTAGGCAAGAATCTGCGCGCGGAGAAAGAGAAAGGCGCAAATCTACGTTATTACGAAGCGCGGGACGCCCAGGCCGAGGCGGAGTTTGTCGCCGGCGAAGTGGACCGCATCCTGAGCGAAGATCCCGACCAGACTTGTGCGGTAGAATACCGCACCAACTTCCAATCGCGCTCCTTTGAAGAGGTATTCCGCAGGCGAGGCATCCGCTACAAGTTGGTCGGTGGCTTCAGCTTCTACAATCGCGCCGAAGTGAAGGACGCGCTTGCGTATGTTCGGCTGGCGCTGCATCCGGAAGACGATATTTCCCTGCTTCGCGTGCTCAATGTTCCCGCTCGTGGAATTGGCAAGACCACCGTGGATTCACTGCGCGAGACCGCGGATCGCGAACGACTGTCTCTCTGGGACGCGATCGAATCGCTGATGACCAATCCCGCATCCACCCGCGCTACTGCGCCGTTACGCTCTTTTCGGGAACTGCTGGTGCGACTGCGCGAGGCTTATAACAGCAAAGAACCCGCCGATTTTCTGCGCTATCTGCTGGAAGAAACCGGCTACATGCCGATGCTGCGCGACCGCAACACCCCCGACGACGTGGCCCGCATGGAAAACCTGGAAGAACTGGCGCGGGCAGTGGCGGAGAGCCAGGAAGAAGGCGAGTCCTTCACTGATTTTCTGGATGCCGCGGCGCTGGTCAGCGATGCGGATGCGTTCGAAGACAAGCCGGGCGTCACGCTGATCACGCTGCATAGCACCAAAGGCCTGGAGTTCGATCACGTATTTCTCACCGGCATGGAAGACGGCATCTGTCCGCACAGCCGGTCGGTCAACGAGGATAAGGGCATCGAAGAAGAACGCCGGTTGGTCTATGTGGGCATGACAAGGGCGCGCAGTTCGCTCACGCTGACCCGTGCCGTATACCGCCGAATCTTCGGGAATGAACAACAGATGCGCGCTTCCCTCCCCAGCCGATTTTTGGGAGAGATTCCCACGGAATTGGTGGACACGGTTCGCGGTTCGATGGCGGAAATTGGAGAGACCCGGCGGTACGAGCCAGATCCGGAGTACTCCTACTCAGCGGAAGAGTTCGTGCGTCGCGCTCGCGGGGGTCCCGCACCGGTGCAACGCACGCCGCAGCCGCAGCGCCGCAGTTCCTCTTCGACACCTTCCTTCGGCTCAGCCTTCAAACGGGGGAAAAACGCGGATCCGCTTCTAGGGCAAAAAGTGCGTCATCCGGAGTATGGGGTCGGAACCGTCGTCGGTGTGGAAGGCGAGGACGAGGATCGCCGGTTGAGCGTAAGCTTCCCGGGGCGCGGCACAAAGAAATTCGTAGAACGCTATGCCCAACTCCAGCAGTTATAAGCTGCCAGCCTTATTGCGGGATTTGCCTCCCAGAAGTTTTCGCCAAGTTGCGCCTGGTCCACGTTCGCGATAGAGTGAACTGCGTCACTTCCTACCTGTAAATCCGTGGCCGACTTGCAGCGATGTGTACGCGCGCGCGGATGCGAACGGAGAGTGTGAGTGGATCCACAACTTTTTCGATGTAAGAATATTGATCAGCTCATCTCTGACTCCGAAGATCCCGACAGACGACTTAAGAAAACATTGGGTTGGATTAGCCTGACGGCGCTGGGAATAGGCGCGATTATCGGAACGGGAATCTTCATTCTCACCGGTACCGCGGCGGCCGGCGAGGAGGTTCTGTACCCATCGATTCTGAAAGCGCCGGTTCTGGACGTTTTGCTGCACGGCTCGCACGCGCTCGGGGCGGGAGGACGTCCTGGCGCAGGACCGGCGATCGCGATTTCCTTTGCGCTAGTTGCGATTGTTTGCGGCTTCGCCGGCCTGTGCTATGCGGAACTCGCCTCGATGATTCCCATTGCCGGCAGCGCATACACCTATACGTACGCCACCATGGGCGAGCTGGTCGCCTGGATCATCGGCTGGGACCTGATCCTGGAATATGCGGTTTCGAACATGGCCGTAGCCGTAGGATTCTCCGCGTACGTGAACAGCTTACTCAATTCCTTCGGGATTCATCTGCCGGACTCTCTGAGCACGCCCGCTTACCAACCCATGGTGGGCTGGGCCATGCACTTTAATGTGATCGGTTTCTTGATTGTGATGTTGTTGACGGTGCTGTTGGTCACCGGAGTCAAGGAATCCGCTGCTTCGAATAGCATCATGGTTGGCATCAAGCTGCTGGCGATCTTTGTGTTTATCGTGTTTGCGTCCAAATACATCAATCCCATCAACTGGAAACCGTTCGCCCCGGCGGGATTCCAGGGGATTTTGACCGGCGGAGCGATCGTTTTCTTCAGCTATATCGGATTCGATTCTGTTTCCACAGCGGCGGAGGAATGCAAAAATCCCAAGCGCGATTTGCCCCTGGGGATCATGGTTTCGCTCATTATTTGTGCGACATTGTATGTGGGCGTAGCGGTAGTGCTAACCGGGATTCAGCCTTACCAGATTTTTAAAGGCGACGCGGCCCCGGTGGCGACAGCGCTGCACAACATTGGCCTGGACCGGTTGCAACGCTGGGTGACCATCGGGGCGCTGATGGGCATGATCTCGTCGCTGCTGGTTTATCAGTATGGCCAGGCGCGCGTGTGGTTCGCGATGTCAAGGGACGGCCTTTTGCCGAAAGCGTTCAGTGCGGTACACAAGCGTTTCCGCACTCCCCATTTCGCCACCTGGATTGCCGGTATTGTGGTGGGGATTCCGGCCGGGATTTTCGATATCGGCACGCTCGCGGACCTGACGAACATTGGGACGCTGTTCGCGTTCGTCCTAGTCGCGGCGGCGGTGCTTATCCTGCGCAAGACCCAGCCCGACCGGGTTCGCGGTTTTCGTGTTCCGCTGGTGCCGCTGTTGCCGCTCCTGTCCATCGTGAGTTGCGTTCTGTTGATGGCCAGCTTGACTCTGGAAAATTGGATCCGGTTTTTTGTGTGGCTGGCCATCGGACTTGTGATTTACTTTGCATATAGCCGTCATCGGAGCACCTTGAATACGGCTTCGAAGGCTTAGACGAAACTCATGAGCGGTAGACGTTATCGGACATTCCTGAGCGGGTGCAAGGGGCCGCTGGTGCTGCTGCTCTGTCTGGCGCTGTTACCCGCTCCCTGCGTGGCCTGGGGAAACAATGCCCAGCGTTTGATCGTGAATCATGCCGTGGACACCCTGCCGTTCGAATTGCGTCCGTTCTTCGAGGCCAATCGCAACTTCCTGATCCAACACGTCAACGATCCCCTGAACAATCTGGACAAGCATCCCGACGAACGGCAAAACCATTTCATCGAGCTCGACCGCTACGGCAAATTCCCTTTCGATGCAATGCCACGCAGTTACAAAGCCGCTCTCGCTAAGTACGGCAAATCCAAAATCGAGTCCACGGGCCTGTTGCCCTGGCAGATCGGGGTCTATAGCGCCAAGCTTACTGAGGATATGAAGGCGGGGCATTGGGACGAGGCCAAGATCGACGCTGCTCTCCTGGCAAATTATGTTGCGGAAGCTCATGATCCCTTCAACACCACGGAAAACTACGATGGCAGGACGACCGGGCAAACCGGCGTGAACGACCGTTTCAACACTATATTGATTGACCGCTATGGTTCGTTCTTTCCGCTGAATCCGCACGACGCCTTTTTTATCAGCGACCCTACCGACTTTGCCTTTGACATGTGCCTGAATGCGCACAGCATGGTCGAGTCAGTGCTCCTCGCCGATCGCAACGCCAAGCGCGGGTTGAGCTCCTACACTGATGATTATTACGACCGCTTCTATAACCTCGCCGGCGCCGCGTTGATCAAGCAGCTCTCTGATGCTTCGACGGACGTGGGTTCCTATTGGCTGACCGCATGGACCAACGCCGGGAAGCCTCCGGTGCCCGCAAAGTAGTCTCCTTTGGATCACCACGCAATTACGGCCAAAATCGCCGCGCTGCCGAAAGCCGAATTGCACCTCCATCTGGAAGGGTCCATTCGCCCCGAGATTGCCGTGCTTTTGGCTGGCCGGCACGGCGTTCCACTCACCGAAGACGAGGTTCGCGAGCGTTATGCCTATGCAAACTTCATGGGGTTCATCGAAGCGTTCAAATGGGTGACCTCCTTTTTACGCGACCCAGCTGATTTCGCACTTTTGGCAAATGACTTGGCCGGGCAACTGCTTGCCCAAAATGTGGTCTATGCGGAGGTCACGCTTTCCGTGGGCGTGATGCTCTTGCGCCAACAGAATCCGCAGGCGAATTTTGAGGCCATTCTCGCGGCAATCGCGCCCTTCGAAGAAAAGGGCCTGCGGCTGAATTGGATCTTCGATGCGGTCCGGCAATTCGGCGCCGATCTTGCGTATCAGGTCGTAGATTGGGCCAAGCGCTGCCATTCCACGCGCATTGTGGCCTTTGGCATTGGTGGCGATGAATTGAGCATCCCCACGAAAAACTTCGAGCCGGTCTACAAACACGCGGCCGATTGCGGCTTGCAGCGGCTGATGCATGCTGGCGAAGTTGGTGGTCCGGAAAAGATCCGCGAAGCCGTCGAATATCTCGGGGTGGAACGAATTGGGCACGGCATTGCGGCCATTCACGATCCTGGACTCATGGATCTCTTGGCAGCGCGTAGAATCGCGCTCGAGGTTTGCCCGGTCAGCAACCTGCGCACCGGCGCGCTCTCGAAACAATTGGCGATCGCGGCGCCATCTCTCCTCCAGCACCCGTTGCCGCAACTGCTCCGCCACGGCATTCCGGTTGTGCTGTCAACGGATGACCCCGCGATGTTCCACACCTCGCTCCAGCAGGAATACGCCCATGCTCACGAAATGGGCTTGACCGAGACAGAACTGCGCCAACTAGTGGCGAACAGTTTCGATTTTTCGTTCTCGGAGGGTCATTCGTAACTGAGCTCACGCAATCTAATTTCACAACGCGAACATCTGGCATACCGCCGGACGCGGCGATCGCGCCGGGAATGTTATACTGCCTTCATGAAAGCTCATGTGTGGGTAATGCCAAAGCGTACGGTCCTCGATCCTCAGGGTCAGACCATTCAACACGCCCTGTCGGGACTTGGCTATTCGCAAGTTTGCGATGTTCGTCAGGGAAAGTTTTTTGTGTTGAATCTGGATGGCTGGAATCGCGAGGAAGCGCAGACACAGCTGGAACGCATCTCTAAAGAAGTCTTGGCCAATCCCGTGATCGAAGAATATCGTTTTGAAATCGTGGATTAGGCGCGCTTGATGAACTCTTTTCTCCGCTCACCTCGAAAGCGCTTTGCTCCTATAAGGGTGTTTTCCCTTTTACTGGTGGCCGTATTGCTCTGTTTCGCCGGATGCAAGGATTCCCTCAAGAATGCGTTCAAGGTGGAAGATCCCCAGCTCAAGCCCATTGAGACCATGGTGCAGCAGAATGTGCCGCTGGGATCCACGCAAGGCAGCGTGCTCGAGTTCCTATCGGCTCGCGGCTATCCCACCGATAATCCAACCGAGCCGGACACCATTGTCGGCATCATCCGGCATATTGATACTGAGAAAATGCAGCCGGTGACAGCCCGCGTCACCTTCTATTTCGACAAGAACGGAAAACTGAAAAGTATCGACGTCGTTCGTACGATGAACGCGCCCATTCCGAAGTAACTGTTTTCCCAAACTACCCACCGCCACCCGCTGCTCTCCTGAGGGCCATGCTAAGCTGAACCACCGCCCGAACCAGGAGATTACTTACATGTGCGGCATAGTCGGCTATATCGGCTCGAAGCCCGTGGTTCCTGTCATCATCGAGGGCCTGCGAAAACTGGAATATCGCGGCTACGACTCCGCCGGAATTGCCGTGGTAGACGCGGCCGGAAAACTGCACGTCCGGCGCGCTCCGGGCAAGCTCCGCAACCTCGAGGATGCGATTCAGAATTCGCCCATCGAAGGGACATACGGAATCGGCCACACCCGGTGGGCTACCCACGGCCGTCCTACCGAAGAAAATGCCCACCCGCACCGCGATTGTACGGGTCAGTACGTGGTAGTGCACAACGGCATTATTGAAAACTACTTGGAATTGAAGGAGCGGCTGCAGCGCGAGGGTCATAAGTTCGTAACCGAAACGGACACCGAAATCGTGGCGCACCTGGTCGAGAAATACGCGAAAGATCTGCCCTTCGAAGAAGCGGTGCGCAAGACGCTAAAAGACTTGCGTGGCATCTACTCACTGGTTTTCTTGTCCGCCAAGGATCCACAAAAACTGGTTGCCGCTCGGATTGGCCCACCGTCCGTGATAGGTCTCGGAGAGGGCGAATATTTTGTCGCCAGCGATATTCCCGCGCTCTTGCAGCATACACGCAACATTTTCTTTCTGGCGGACGGTGATGTTGCGGTGCTGACCAAGGACGGAGTTCGGGTAACGAATCTCGACGGCAAACCGGTTGAACGCCCCGCCCACCAAGTGACCTGGGATCCCATCATGGCGGAAAAGGGCGGCTACAAACATTTCATGCAGAAGGAGATTTTCGAACAGCCGCGCGCTATCCGTGACACCTTGCTGGGCCGCATTTCGCAGGAGAGCGGCAGAGTGTTCCTGGACGACATGGCCATTACTGAGCAGCAATTTCGCGACTTTCAAAATGTGCGCGTGGTGGCCTGCGGCACAAGTTGGCATGCCGGTCTCGCTGGAAAGTTCCTGATCGAGCGGCTGGCGCGTGTCCCCGTAGAAGTCGATTATGGCAGCGAGTTTCGTTATCGCGATCCTATCCTGGACGGCAGCACTCTGACGGTTTGCATCAGCCAGTCCGGCGAGACCGCGGATACTCTGGCAGCGCAGCGCGAGGCCAAGCACAAAGGCTCTCCCACTCTGGCCATTTGCAACGTCAAGGGATCGATGATCACCCGCGAGGCCGCCGGCACCATCCTCACGCACGCCGGCCCCGAAATCGGTGTCGCCTCTACCAAAGCGTTCACGGCCCAGATTGCCGCGCTCCTGCTGCTCGCCTCTCATTTGGGCCAGATTCGCGGCACCCTTTCGCCAGACGCGGCTCGCAGATTGATGCTGGAAGCCCTGCAAATCCCTCACAAGATGGAAACCATTCTGCAAGCGGATGCCACCGGTCTGTATGAGTCGCTGGCACGCCAATTTTTCCGGCAATCCGATTTTCTTTACCTGGGCCGCGGTATCCATTACCCGATCGCGCTGGAAGGTGCCCTGAAACTCAAGGAAATTTCCTACATCCACGCAGAAGGTTACCCTTCCGGAGAAATGAAGCACGGCCCAAATGCTTTGATTGACGAAAATCTCCCCGTGGTCGTTTTGGCTACCCGCGACCAGTCCGATCCAGCATCCATGACCCTGTATGAGAAAAGCGTCTCGAATATTAAAGAGGTCAAGGCTCGCGACGGCATCGTGATTTCGATTGTTACTCAGGGCGACCATTTGGCCAGAGAAGCATCCGACCACCTGATTGAACTGCCGCCCACCTCCGACCTGCTTTCCGTGCTTTTGGAGATTATCCCGTTGCAGTTGTTGGCCTATCACATTGCGGTCCGCCGGGGCTGCGACGTCGATCAGCCACGCAACCTCGCCAAGTCCGTCACCGTCGAATAATCGTCCCATCACACCATCTGCCGTCGATCTTTGCCATCCTTTCGCACTCGCACTAGAATCAAACCGCGAAGAAACACTGTTCGATGGTTAGCCAAGTCAATTGGGGGACGAATGAAAACTCATCTGCGTCATCGTTTTGCAGTGCTGCTCTGTTCGCTGGCAATCGCTGGCGCCTTGCGTGCCCAAACTCCTCAGCGCTCCGTCGCCATCACCATCGACGATCTTCCCGCTGCATCGGCCAGCAACATGACCGGCGCCGAGATTTTCGAGATGACCAGCAAACTCCTTACCACCCTGCGCGACCAGAAAGTCCCCGCGATTGGCTTCGTGAACGAGGAGAAGCTCTATAAACTCGGCGATGTTGACGACCGCATCAAGGCTCTGAATCTTTGGCTGGATGACGGCTTCGAATTGGGCAACCACACCTTTGCTCACACTTCTCTGAACCGTGTTCCTTTGCCGGTGTGGGAAGAAGACGTGATCCGCGGCGAGACCGTGACGAAACTCCTTCTGGCGCAGCACAAAATGAAGCTGCGCTTTCTCCGCTATCCCTATCTCGATCAAGGGCTCGATCTGCAGACCCGCCGCGAAGCCGAGGCTTTTTTGACCTCACGGGGATATCACGTTGCGCCCGTAACCATGGATGCCTGGGATTGGATGTACGGTGGCATTTACGAGTACGCCCGTAAGCAGGGCGACACGGCATTGCAGCAGAAACTCCTCGAGTCGTATCTCTCCTACACCACCACAGTGTTTGATTACTTCGAGAAACAATCGAAAACTCTGTTTGGCTATGAACCGAAGCAGGTGCTGTTGTTGCATGCCACCTGGCTGGAAGCGGATCACATTGGAGATTTGCTCGACCTACTACGGAAACGCGGCTATCAGTTCATCACCCTGGTGGACGCCGTCAGTGATGCTGCGTACAGCACCCCGGACACCTATGTAGGAGAAGGAACCGGCTCAATCGATCATTGGGCCATTACGCGAGGCCAGCCTCTTTTCGGGGAACCTTCGTTTCCTCAATGGGTAATCGACAAAGCCAAGGAACTGCACCACTCCACAGGCACCCCATCGTATTGAGGCGAGCTAGTAGCAGCGAGCTAACACATTTTGTTTTGCGATGAGCTACTATAGAACCATGCGGGCTCGTTCCTGGTTTTTTGCGATTGCGCTTTTCCTGTTTGTCATTCTCGCAGCCCCCGCCTACCCGCAATCCGCCACCGGCACCCTGAAAGAAATTCACGCGGAAGGTTTAAAGACTCTCAGCGAAGCGCAAATCGTTTCGCTCTCCGGATTGCAGATTGGCGGTCAAGTGGGCCGCAAAGATTTACAAGACTCCGCCGATCTGCTTCTGCGCAGCGGCATGTTTGAGAAAGTGAACTACAAGTTTGATACGCACAACGACGACGTCACACTGACCTACATGCTGGAAGAAAGCCCTCGTTTGCCGGTGGCCTACGATAATTTTCCGTGGTTCGACGACAGCGAGCTGACCGACGCCATTCGTAAAGATCTACCGTTTTACGATGGCACGCTTCCGGAAGGCGGAACCGTGGTCGATCTGGCGGGAAACGCGCTGGCGTCTTTTCTGACCAACCATGGATTGAAAGCAGAGATTCAACATTACGTTTTGGCCAACCCGCTCATCGACAGCTCCGAACAGCAGTTCACCGTCACTGGAGTGACCCAGACCATCGCGAGCGTGGAATTCAGCGATGCAACGTTAACCAACGATCTTGCGGTTCAGCAGCATCTTTCCGACGTTCTGCATAAGCCGTATTCCCGCCTGACCATTGACGTGTTCCTGGCAGAGGCGATTCGCCCCATTTATCTGCAAAAGGGCTATCTGCGCGCCAAAATTGGTCCAGCCTCCGTGCGTTTGTCCGGCAATCCAAACCAAAAATTCCCCGAGGCGATCCCGGTTTACGTGCCCTGCGCGCCCGGCCCGTTGTTCCACTGGAACAACGTCGAATGGCATGGGAACAGCTCACTTTCCGGTGACACGCTGACGCAAGCTCTGCGAATCAAACCCGGCGATGTGGCCGACGGCATGGCCATCGAGGGCGGCTGGGACCGCGTGCGCGAAGCTTATGGGCATTTGGGCTACCTGGACGCCAAGGTTGAGCCCGTAGCGCACTACGACGAACAAGCTCACACCGTGTCGTATACCGTCGGCATCACCGAGGGCAGACAGTATCGCTATCACGAAATGACCATCACCGGAATGTCGGTGGCAGGCGAGCGTATGATTCGCGATGCCTGGTCGCTCAAACCCGGTGACATCATGGACAAGACGGTTTTCGAACAATTCCTGCTGCAACTGGAATCCCGCCGCGATGCGATTTTCAAAGACCTGCCGATTCATTACGATACCGTCGGCCACTGGCTACAAACCGATCCGCAGGACGGCAGTGTGAACGTGCTGCTCGACTTCAAGTAGCCACCTGCTATCGCCACAGGTTAAGCCTGCTATACTCATCTCGATATGGCTTCTTTAGTGCAAATCCATAGGGGGGAACCCTCGGCTGAAATCGCCGATGCTAAAGAGAAACAGCTCCTAGACAGGCTGGCGAGTCTGCCTTCGCTGATCGTCGCTCTTTCCGGCGGGATTGATTCCGCCTATCTGGCCTGGGCCGCCCACAGCGTGCTCGGCAATCGCGCCCTCTCGGTCACGGCCATTTCCGCAAGCTACTCCGCTTTTGATCGAGAACAGGTGGAAGGCTTCTTGCGCATCACCGGGGCGCGCCAGGAGTTTGTCGAAACTCACGAACTGGAAAACCCGGCTTATCGCGTGAACGACACGAATCGCTGCTACTACTGCAAGGACGAACTCTTCACCGTGCTCGACGCCATGGCGGCCGAACGCCACTTCGCCGCGGTGGCTTATGGGGTAAACGCGGATGACACCTCGGACTTTCGGCCTGGGCAGCGCGCCGCCACCGAACATCGTGTGCTGACGCCTCTTCTGGACGTCCAACTGCACAAACTCGAGATTCGTTTCCTGGCGCAGCGGGCCGGCTTGCCCATGTGGGACCGCCCGGCCTCCGCCTGCCTGGCTTCCCGTTTGCCCTATGGCACCGCGGTCACAGAAGAGCGCTTGGGCCTGGTAGAACGTGCAGAGGCGGCCCTACGAGGGTTGGGGTTCCGTCAGTTCCGGGTGCGCCTGCACGACAACTTGGGTCGCGTGGAAGTGGCCCAGGACGAGTTGCCCCGGGCTTTGACCCCGGAAATGGCGGCTGCCATTTCCACCGCCCTGAAAGCGGCGGGATTCACCTACGTAACCCTGGATCTACAGGGCTACCGCCAAGGCTCCCTGAACGAACCTGTCCGGAAATCCGCAGGAACATAGTCGCTCCCATTTGCGTATCTTGGTGCAGGAGGGCAGAGTGGAGCATATGACTACCCTAAGCGTAGTGAGCCGTCGCCTGGCGATTCCAGGAGCATTATTGTTGTGCGGCGTGATCGGGTTGGCACCCGTCAGAGCGACCGCCGCTGAGAATACTTTCGACCGCACCCTGACGGTCTCAGGCCACGTTCGGCTCGAACTGAGCAACGGTTCCGGAAATGTCGAAATCCGTGGTACCGCCGACGGGAAAGTGCATGTCGTAGGGAAAGTGACCGCGGGCTGGTCGGTATTTGGCAGCTCCGAAAAAAGTGTCCAGGACGTCGTGGCCAATCCTCCGATCGAACAGCATGACAATGTAGTGCGCATCGGCCGAACGAGTTCGATGTTCAAGAACGTTTCCATCGATTACAAAATCGAAGTTCCTCAGGACACCGAAATCGACTCGAGTGTGGCTTCTGGCGGCATGACCATCGATAACGTCCGCGGTCCGGTCAAGGCAAACTCCGCTTCCGGCTATCTCCATGTTTACAATGTCGCCAGCGACACCACCCTGTCGGCCGCCAGCGGCTCCATCGATGTTTCCGGCATCGGCGGCATTTTGCGCGTCAACAGTGCTTCTGGAGATCTCGTCTTGGCCAACGTCAAGGGTAGCCTGAGCGCCAGCGCCGCTTCCGGCGGGATTCGCATCAGCAATCCCGGGGACCGCGTGGAGGCTTCCTCCGCGAGTGGCTCCATCGAAGTGAACGGCGCTAAAAGCGACGTGAAAGTTCACGCCATCTCCGGTTCGGTTAATGTCGCAGGCGATCCCAGTTCCAGCCGCTATTGGGAACTGAAGTCCGTTTCCGGGTCGATTGATATTCGTGTTCCCCCCAACGCCAGTTTCCTGTTTACCGCGGAGACCACTTCTGGCGACATTCGCACGAATATCCCGGTAATCCTGGAAGAGCAAGGCAAGCACTCTCTGCGCGCCCACATTGGTTCGTCTTCGGGACGAATTGAAGTACACACCGTCTCCGGCAGCGTGGATGTGCAAGGTTCGTAACACCGCTTGCCAGCGCCGGTTTGCGTAGCGCTGCAAAACTCCAGACACCCCGGTACAATAAGCTAGTGAGTTACCGCTCAACCCTCCGCGTCAGCTCTCTGCTCCTCCTTGGGCTCGCCCTTTGTATGCCTTTGGCGGTGGTGTGCCAGGATGCCGCGAAACCGTCGCCCGCTCCTCCAGCCCCAGCGGCTCCTGCGAATGCGCCTGCAAAACGCAACCCGGCCGTCGATCCCGAACGGCAAGACTTACAAAAGGCCATCGAGAGCGCCGCGAATGACCGCGCCGCCCTGGTAAAAAATCTGGAGGCGTTCCTCCAGAAGTACCCCGAATCTTCCCAGCGCCCGCAGATTTACCGCGCCTTGGTGGAGTCCAGCTTGCAGCTCCGCGATTTCCCCCGCGCCATGGACTATTCGGAGAGACTGACCTCGCTGAATCCCGAAGACATTTCCAATACCGTTCTGACCATCCAGCTTCTGAATCGCTACGGGGATGTGCCCGGCTACCGCCGTGCGGTCTTTTACTGCAGCCGCGTCTTGGAATATGTCGATCGCGCTCCAACGTCGGAGAAGTCTCCGCGCGTTTCCACGGAAGATTGGGAAGCCTCGAAAAAAAAGGACCGCTCTTCCCTGCTGCTGATTCGCGGTGATCTGTACCTGAAGTTGAACGACAACGCCAACGCGCAAAAGGATTTTGAAGCGAGCTACGCGCTGATTCCGAATGCAGCGGCAGCGGAGCGGCTCGGTAACCTGGCGGAATTAAATAAGGATCTGAACACTGCCATCCAGCAATACGCGCGCGCTTTTGCGCTCACCGACGGCACGAATGGCGCCTCCTCGCGCGTCGAATTGCGCAAGAAAATCGGCAACGTCTGGAGACTGGCCCACGGCTCCGAGGATGGCCTGGGCGACTACCTGCTTCACGCGTTCGATGCCAGCACCGCGGCGGCCGCCCCTGCAAAGCCAGCGCACAATCAGGGCGGCAAGGAACCGTACGACTTCGTTCTGCGCAAGGTCAGCGATGGCAGCCCGGTTCGCCTGGCGGACGCCAAAGGCAAGATCATCGTGCTGAGTTTTTGGGCTACCTGGTGCGGTCCCTGCCAGGAACTGGAACCGCTGTTCGCCAAGGTAGCCACGCTCTATGCCGGCAAACCGGAGATTCTTTTTTACGCGCTGAACTGCGATGACGATGAGTCCCTGGTGGCTCCCTATTTGGCCAAGGAGAAACTCACCGCGCAGGTGCTTTTTGCCGACGGCCTGGACCGCCTGCTTCGCGTCGACTCTTTTCCCACCACGGTGATCCTCGACCGCACCGGCAAGATCGCTTTTCGCGAGGACGGTTTCGACGAGGATGGCTTCGAGAAATCGCTAACCCAAGCGATCGATCGCGCCTTGGCCCCCGCGAATGCCCCTCCATCCTCCGCCGCTGCCGCCAACCACTAATTCCCTGCCGGACGAGCGTTTGGAAACGTGTCCGCCACTTCCTTCGCGACGCAAACCGTGTTCAGGTGGATTCGCACCGTGTCTTCGATTTTGCGCGCGTAGCCTCCCGCCAAACTGGTGACCACGGGAATGCGCCGCTTGCGTGCTTCCTCGAACACACCCTTATCCCGCACCTTCAGGCCCTGCAGCGAAAGGCTGAGGCCGCCTAGCTGGTCGTCATAATACGGGTCGGCTCCGCCAATGTAAAAAACGACTTCGGGTTTGAACGTATCCAAAGCGCGGCGCACCGCTGGCAGCAACGCGTTCAGATACTCCTCATCTTCCACGCCATCTTCCATATTCAGGTCCACGGTAGATGGCGGTTTGTAGGCCGGGTAGTTGTTCAACTGATGAATTGAAAGCGTGAAGACGGAATCATCGTCGGCAAAGATCGCGGCTGTGCCGTTTCCGTGATGCACATCCGTATCGACAACCATTGCCTTTCGAATCGCCCCATCGTGCTGAAGGCGCCGAATGGCGACCGCCACGTCATGAATCGCGCAGAATCCCTCGCCGTGGTCGGGATACGCGTGGTGAAAGCCGCCACCCAGATTGCATCCGAATCCATCGCGCAACGCGGCCTGTCCCGCCGCAATCGAGCCACCCGCGGCCAGCCAGAACGCCTCGACCAGTTCCGGCGAGTACGGCACTTCCAGTTTCATTTCCTCACTGCCTGTCAGCGTCCCGGTCTTGAGCTTGTACACCCAATCCGCCGCATGCACCCGCAGAATATCCGCATCGGACGCGGATTCAGGGCGTAGAAAATCGTCTTTGCCCGCGAGTTGTTCCGCCTGCAAGGCCTCCGCGATCAGCCGGAACTTCTGCGACGGGAAAACGTGTGCGCCGAGATGCAGGTCATACCCTTCGTGATACACCAGTTTGAACGGCAACATTTTCGCGCTCCCGCGCACTTATTGTAAATCGCGACCAGTTTTTAGAGGAACAATCCGGCGGAGATTAATACTCGCGTTCGAGGATGAAGTCGGGAAGGGTCAGCAGCGCCCGGCTATACTCCGGTTCGCCGCTGCCGTTGATGCAATCTTTGGCCCGCCGCACATAATCGAGCGCCAAGTTTCGCGTGCGATCCAACGCACCGGAATTGCGCACCAGCGCCACCAGTTTTTCCGGCTGCACGGAGTGAAATTCCTTTTCTTCGAGCACCTGCGCCACCATTTCCCGCGCTTCGTAATGCCCGTTCTCCATCGCGTAGATCAGCGGCAAGGTGACTTTGCCTTCTTTCAAATCGCTAAGAACCGGCTTGCCCAACTGTTCGCTGGACGCGGTGAAATCCAACAAATCATCCACCAACTGAAAAGCCAGTCCGGCGTAGCGACCATATTCCGCCAGCGCCTCCTCGTGCTTTTCGTCAAATCCGCCCAAAACCGCGCCCAGTCTGGCACAGCCACTAAACAGGCAAGCGGTCTTATGCGTGGCCAGTTTCAGCGCATCCTCTTCAGTTACGTCCATGCGCCCGATCTTCGCCAACTGGATCAGTTCGCCTTCGACCATCTTCTGGGTCAAATCGATCAGGATGTCCAGCACATGGAAATTGCGTTCCTGCAAGGCGATCTGGAACGACTGCATGTACAGCCAGTCTCCCGCCAGCACGCTGCGATGATTCCCCCAACGGGTATTTGCCGAAGGCCGCCCGCGCCGCGTATCCGCGCTGTCGATCACGTCATCGTGAATCAACGTGGCGCTATGCAACAACTCCACCACCGCCGCCAATTTGATGGCGCTGCGCCGGCTGACGTGGTTTCCAGCCGCGTAACCGTGGCACAACAAGAGTAACGCCGGGCGTAGGCGTTTGCCTCCGCCACCCAGCAAATAACTGGTGATCTCGGAAACCGGCTGGTACGCCGACGCGCTCTGCCGGGACAACTCCTGCTCCACCAACACCAAGTCTTCCCGCACCAGCTCAAATATTTCTCTCACGGTGAGTAACGCTATGATCGTTCTCCTAACCCGCTTCCCTGGTTCGCGGGACACTGCAACCAACTCACAACCCTGGCCGGTTTAAATGGAAAAAACGCCGAAAATTTGCTGCCGTTGCTGCGGCCGTTTCTTCGGTCCCTAAGTCTCTCACATTCCCAAGGGCCTTGGCCACCTCTGCCACATAGGCGGGCTCGTTTCGTTTGCCGCGCATGGGCTGCGGCGCCAGATACGGAGAGTCCGTCTCAATCAGAATGTTTTCCAGCGGCAGATCTTTCGCAACGTCGCGAATGTTCTGCGCTTTTGGAAAGGTCAAATTCCCCGTAAACGACACCAGGAAGCCCATCTCTAAGCCCCGGCGCGCGTCTTCCCCGGTGCTGGTGAAGCAATGCAGGATTCCTCCCAGCCCCGTGGGTTTCCAGTGAGTTTCCAACATGTCCAAGCAGTCCGACCAGGCATCGCGGCAATGGATCACCAAAGGCAACTTGGCCGCAGCCGCCAGTTCCATCTGATCCCGAAACACACGCTGCTGGACATCGCGGGGAGAGTGGTCGTAGAAATAATCCAGCCCGATCTCGCCCCACGCAATCACCTTGGGATGCTGGGCCAAGCGAGCCAGCGTGTCTAGATGCGTCTGAGTAACTTCTCTTGCTTCGTGCGGGTGGATACCCACCGTGGTGTAAATCCAGTCGTGGGCTTCCGCATAAGGGATAGCCGCATCCAGCTTTTCTGGCCCGGGACCCACGCCGATGGCAAGGATGGTGTTGACGCCAGCCGCCTGGGCGCGTTCGAGCATCGCCTCGCGGTCTTCGTCGAATTGCGGGAAATCAATATGCGCGTGTGAGTCGATCAGGTCCATGAGGAAGAGTTTTCAGTCAAGAGCTCACAGTTTTGAGTCTTAGGTGTTCCTTGAAGATACAAATTTACTGAAAACCGGAAACCGTTAACTGTGAACTACTTCAGCCTCGCCCCAACTTCCACATCCTCGTGGAATCCCGCCAGTACCGGCCGCCCTTCCGGTCCCACGGAAGCAGCCACAATCATGCCGTTGGATTCTACCCCGCGGAGCTTGCGTGGGGCGAGATTCACCACCACTACCACTTTGCGGCCAATCAGCGATTCAGGTTCGTAATATTGCGCAATGCCCGCGCAAATCTGGCGAACCTCCGAGCCAATGTCCACGGTGAGCTTGAGCAGTTTGTCCGCACCGACAATGCGTTCTGCCGTTTTCACCTGTCCTACGCGCATCTCCACCTTTGTGAAGTCCTCAATCCCGATTTTCTCGGCGGGACCAGCCGCCAGAGCCCCCGCTGCTCCAGAGGACGCCGCCGGAGCCGCTGGCTTGCTCGCGGGCGCCGCCGGTGTCGGATTCAGTTCTTCGTTGGCCATGGCTTCGATCCTCTCTATCGTCTCCGTTTTCTCTACGCGGGGGAACAGCGCCTGGAACTTGCCTAGCGTCACGTCTGGCGCGAGCTGGCCCCAGTGCAATCCGTCCAATGGCGTTGCACCGATCGCTGCGTTTTGGCCAAGCAACTTCCAAACCTTGGCCGTGCTGTCGGGCAAAACCGGGTGCGCCAGAGCGGTCACGATACGCAGCAATTCGGCAGTAGTCCAGAGGATGGTGGCCTTGCGCGACTCCTCCTCCGGCGAGTTTCCCAACGCCCACGGTTGCTCGGTCGTCAGATACTTGTCCGCCGCAGCAATCACGCTCCAAATGGTTTCCAATGCGCGGGCAAATTCCAATTTGTCGTAGCGCTCCAGCACTTCGCCAATGGCGCCTTGCGCTTCCTTCGCCAAAGCATCGTCCTGCGGCAGGCGCGTTCCCGGCTTCGGCACTTTGCCGGCAAAGTTCTTCTCCAGCATAGCCGCCGTGCGGCTGGCCAAATTGCCCAAACCATTGGCCAAATCGGCGTTGTAGCGCGTCACTAATGCGTCGTAGCTGAAATTTCCGTCTTGCCCGAACACCACTTCACGCAGCAGGAAATACCGCAACGCATCCATCCCCAGCATATTCGCGATGGGGCGCGGCAACACCACGTTTCCCTTGGACTTGCTCATTTTGGCCGCGTCCATCAGGAACCAGCCGTGGGCCCACACCTGTTTTGGTAACGGCAGCATCGCGGCCATCAAGAAGGCGGGCCAATACACGGTGTGGAAGCGAATGATGTCTTTGCCCACCAGATGCACATCCGCGGGCCACATGCCGCGCTTCTCGTAATCCGGTCCGCCCACCGCGCTCAGATAGGCGGTCAACGCGTCGAACCACACGTAAAACACGTGTGGCTCTTCGCCGGGCACGGGAATTCCCCAGCGGACGGTAGTTCGGGTAATGCTGAGATCCTTCAGCCCGCCCTCGACAAAGCTGATGATTTCGTTCTTCCGGGTTTCCGGCTGAATGAACTCCGGATATTTACGGTAAAAATCGAGCAGCGGCTTTTGAAATGCCGAAAGCTTGAAGAAATAGTTTTCTTCGGTGACGGTTTCCGTAGGCCGGCCGCAGTCCGGACAAGGATCACCGGGCTTGGCGTCGTTCACATAAGCATTGTCGTAAATGCAGTATTGCCCCGTGTAGTGGCCCTTGTACACGTAGCCATTTTCCTTGCACAACCGGAAAAGCCACTGTACCGTGCGCACGTGCTGCAAATCGGTGGTGCGCACGAATTCGTCCGCGGTTAATCCTAGCTCATCCCAGAGGGCGCGCCACGTATCCGCCATCCGCGCCACAAATTCGGACTCAGGAATACCCGCATTCTTGGCAGCCCGCTCCACGTTGACGCCATGTTCATCCGTGCCCGTGGTCATTACCACGTCATAGCCTCGCATTTTCTTGTAGCGGCGCAACACATCCGCAACCACCGTCGTATACGTGTGGCCAATGTGCGGCAGGCCGTTCGTGTAGTAGATCGGCGTGGTGATATAGAACTTTTCTTTTTGCTCAGCCATTCGTCTCTCAATGCTCCACTTGTGCCATCGTTCTAACGGCAACCGTCTCGGGCCATCTTTGCAAAACTCTATTTCTTGTATTGCTCTTCAAACCGGAGCATCGCCTGCTCCATCACTTCATGTAGCGGGACATTCTTCTCTTCTGCCAGTTTACGGCAATCGTCAAATTCCGGCGAGGCGTGCTGCACTCGCCCCGGACCACCCGCGACTTTGATGCGCACCTCGCCAAACCGTGTCGTAACCTTTACCACTTCGCGGGGCAACGCCTTGCGCTCCACCAGGTGGCTGCGCACGCCCAGCGTGGTCGTCTCCGCAAACAGCATCTCCTGGAACCTGCCTTCATCCTCCGGCTTGCACAGAAGCGTCACCAGCATTCCCGGCCGGTTCTTTTTCATCTGCACCGGTGTGGCGAACACCTCCAAAGCTCCGGCAGCGAGCGCCTTCTCCAGCAGATACCCAAAAATCTGCGGGTTCATATCATCGAGATTCGCTTCTAACACCCGGATCGTACCGTCGTGAGTCTCTGTGCGGTTCTCAGCCATTTCGCCAACCATAATCCGCAGGACGTTCGGCTGGTTCTCCAGTTCGACCGTCCCGGCACCATAGCCAATTGCGCTGACTCTCATGGCCGGCTGTGGCCCGAACTGATCGCAGAGTGTCGCCACGATAGCGGCCCCCGTCGGAGTCACCAGCTCCTTTTGCACTCCACTCGAATATGTCGGCTTGCCCACCAGCAACCGCGCCGTCGCCGGAGCGGGCACGGGCAGAACCCCGTGAGCCATCTTCGCGGTGCCTCCGCCCACATTCAGCGCGGAACAGGCAAACTTTTCGAACCCTAACTCCTCAAAACCGATGCAGGCACCCACAATGTCCACGATGGCGTCCACCGCGCCCACTTCATGAAAATGAATCTTCTCGATCGGCACGTCATGAACGGCAGCTTCGGCTTCTCCAAGTTTCTGGAAGATGTTACTGGCCCGTTCTTTCACGCGCGGGTCTAAGCCGGACTTCTCTAGAATGCTGAGAATCGTGCTCAGCGAACGGTGTGTCTGGGTGTCTTCCGTTTTTACCCGCACGTACGTGGCGGCCATGCCGTTTTTCCAGACTTTATCGGCTGAAATTTCCCAGCCCGGTACCGGCAGGCTCCGTAGCTTCCCCCGCAACACCTCGACCGGACACCCCGCGTCCAGCAAAGCGCCGAGGGTCATGTCCCCACTTATCCCGCTAAAACAATCAAAATAGGCTACTTTCATCGGATTCCTGCGCGAAGGCTACTTTCGATACTATCGGCCCTTGTAGGCTCCGTCAAACCGCGCTGCCCATCGGCTGCGGTAAGGGTTGCGGAAAATTCTTGTGGCACAACCACGCTTAGTGGTGCTCGGGGCTAACTGCGATAGTCTCGGCACAGGCAGGAGTGCCTGTGCCACGCTACGCCCGCATCTTCAAAACCAAAGTTCGGTCCAAGTGAAAGCGCATGGTTGTTTCGGCCGGAACTTTGACCTGTTTTCCGCGGGTAAAGATCTGCGTCAGCAAGCCCGCTCCCGCGCCGGCCGCCGCTCCAATGCCCGCTCCTCGCCCGCCTCCAAAGATAGCTCCCATCAGCGCGCCAAACCCCGCGCCACCACCCCCGTACTCCAAGGTCCGCTTGTTTGCGCCTATCCCACGCTTGCTGTTGATATCCACGTCGGAAGTATCTACGCGATATTCTTTGCCCCCAATGTCCACGGAGAAGAGATCCAAGGCCAGTTCCGGGCTGTGCACCGCCCCGCCACTAGTGACATTCCGGATTACCAGCTTGGCCCGCGTCCCGCGGGGAATGGCGACTCCTCCAACACTATCCGGCACATCTTCACTCACCGTGGCGTTAAACAATTGCCCAGTGGAAGAGTTCTCCGAGTCAATGTTTTCGTCGGAGTAAACGACAATCTCCGTGCCCCGCGGAATTACTCGGGCAACGCCGTTGTTGCCCGCCACCGGAGTGTTGTTCGGGGTGAACAGAATGGTTTCGATATCTCGCAGCGGAAAAGTGTAGTCGATGCCCTGGCCATCGCGGAAAGCTATGGATTCGGGGCCGTTGTACTGGCCGCTATAGACTTTGCCGCTCCTCAAGGTAACGATATCCTGCGAGTTTGCAAACACCAATGACTGCACGTCGGCCACTGGAAATTTGTATTGAATCCCCTGATTATCGGTGAATCCCACCTGGCTGACATTCGCACCCATCACTTGCCCGGAGTAGCTCGCGCCGTCGCGCAGCACCACCGTGTCGGCCCAAGCTCTTCCCATGCAGAAAATGGAAATAACCATGGCAAGCACGCAGATTCTTCTCATCTTATCCTCCCGAGTCCTGAGCCCAGACCCCCTGTATCGACTGTCTAATCCCGACCAACAGGCGCAAAAGTTTACACCATGACGCTGCGGCATAAGGTGAATATAAGTTACGACCACGTCGCGGCGCGTCCTCCGAATCGATGCTGGTATACTGAATGTTTCCAGGGTCCACGAAACTACACTCTGAGGCACCGTGTATCTCACCATCAGGAATCGTCTTCGCGACGCGCTCGCGGCATTTATCCAGAAAAACTATGGCGTGGAACTTCCCATCGTTCTGGAGAAGCCGCCCAAGCTGGAGATGGGAGAGGCCGCGTCACCCGTGTGCTTTGAATTGGCGAAGCGCCTGAAAAAAGCGCCGCGCATGATTGCACAGGAAATTGCCGCAAGGCTACCAAAAATCGAGGGCATTGCACGCGTCGAAGTCGCCGGAGGCGGCTACCTGAATGCCTATTTCGATCGCTCCGCCTTCTGGCAGGCTTTGGTCGAGGGAACTCAGACCGCAGCGCAAGCCGCAGGCGAGCCTTCTCAGAAGGTCATCGTCGAACATACCAGCATTAACCCCAACAAAGCGGCACACATCGGGCACCTCCGCAACGCCGTCCTGGGTGACACCATGGTGCGGCTGCTGCGCCACAGTGGGCGCGAAGTGGTGGTCCAAAACTATATCGACAATACCGGCGTGCAAGTTGCGGATGTGGTCATCGCCTTCCAGCACATGGAGAAAAAGCCCCTGGCCGAAGTGAAACAGATCGCTGCGGCTCCCCACTTTGATTATCTCTGCTGGGACCTTTACGCCAGCGCCACGCAGTTCTTTGAAGAGAATAAAGAGCGTGCCGCCAGGATGCGCGGCGAAACCCTAAAAGCGATCGAAACGGACCAAGGGGAAACTGCGCAGATGGCCGCGGTGATTGCCGACGCCATTGTCGGGTACCACCTGCGCACTATGGCGCGCCTCGGCATCTATTACGAACTTCTCGCCCGTGAAAGCGAAATTCTCCACCTCCACTTCTGGGATGCAGCTTTCGAAAAACTGAAAGCCAGTGGCGCCATCCAATTCGCCACCAGCGGCAAAAACGCAGGCTGCTGGATCATGCCTTGGGCCAACGACAACAAGCACGAGCAAAGCGAAAGCAGCGCTACCTCCGATGAGGATCAAGCCAAAATCATCGTGCGCTCCAATGGCACCGTCACCTACGTCGGCAAAGACATTGCTTATCAGCTTTGGAAATTCGGCCTGCTGGGCAAAGACTTCCATTACACAAAATGGCCGAACCCACCCGACGGCTTAACCGTCTGGGCCACCACCACCGGCCCCAACGAACCGGGCGCGCCTCATTTTGGCGGCGTGGATCTTGTGTACAACGTCATTGACTCGCGGCAAGACTACGTTCAGGAGGTCGTGGCAGAAGGCGTGCGTGCTCTCGGTCATCCCAAGGAGGCCGCCAACTCCATCCATTTTGACTATGAGCGAGTCGTTCTTAGCCCACGCTGTGCCGCGGAACTAGGCTACGAAGTTGCCCTCGAAGACTCGGACAAACCCTACGTGGAAGTAAGCGGCCGGAAGGGCTTGGGCGTAAAAGCCGACGACCTGATCACGCGCATGCTGCAAGCCGCGGAATCTCGTGTGCTTCAGAAGCAATCCCACATGGCAGCCGACGAATTGGCCAAAACCGCAAATACTCTGGCCGTCGGAGCGTTGCGCTTCTTCCTGCTGAAATACACCCGCAATACCATTATCGCTTTTGACTTTGACGATGCGCTGAAAGCCGAAGGAGAAACCGGGCCCTATTGCCAGTACGCGGTGGTGCGCATTCGTGGCATTCGCCGCAAAGGCGCCGAATCCGCTGAAACTCGCACGGTCGTCACGCCCGAGGCACTGAAAGCGTTTCTAGAGGGCCCGGACGCCGCTGATATTTGGGAGTTGTTGCTGCTCGATGGCTCGCTGGATTCTTCCGTAGACGCGGCGATTGCCGCTCAGGAACCGGCGTTCGTCACAAAATATGCCTTTCAACTGGCGCAAGCCTTCAACAATTTCTATCACAATCACCATATTCTGTCGGAACCAGACCCACAGAAGCGCGCTTTCCTTCTTACGCTGACCGAACTCGTCGAGCGCCGCATGGTGCAAGCCCTGAGCCTGCTCGGTATCGACACCCCCGAAAAAATGTGAGGGAGCGGCACCACCGAATTAAACCGCCGAAAATCCTCAGGTTCCACGAACCTGATTCCCCGGAGAATTTCCCCGCGTAGGAGTGCAGCAGTGCTGCGCGCCATGTGGCAACCAATGTCAATGATCCGTGAACGTGACTCGCATCGCCGCCCCTACGGGAATCGGTCAATGCATGTGGGCTGCAGGATTCTCCCTATCCCATTCCCATTTTTGCGGGTTTTCTTTGATGTAGGCGCGAGCGTTGGCAAGCTGCACTCCCGGCCTCAAAATGGTCTCGAAATAATTACGTTGCCAAATTTCTCCGTCGAGCTGCAACTCGGTATGCGCGATGCGCGTTACCGCGGACTTAACCGATCGCACAATCGCACCCAGAGATCCTGGCGTGACGCCCACCCCTGGTTTTTCTCCACGTAGGGGCGCCGCACTGCAGCGCCCCGGTTGGCAACCAATTTCGATAATTCCATGGAGGTGATTCGGCATTACTACGAAGTCGAGCAGGTTTACCGTGGAGAAGTGATTGGGTATTTGCAGCCAACATTCATTGACGATTCCACCCAAGCCACTGAGTGAAACATGCGAGTCCACAAGAGTTCCGAAGGTGCACTTTCGCTGAAAGCTACACAACGTGACCAGATAAAGTCCAGGTTGGGAATAGTCCGCGCCTATTAACCGAATCGAATGATGGCCGGGGTGGAGCACGTCGCGATTGTCGGGATCGTTCATCCTCGGAGTTCGTTGGCCGGGCAAAGCCAATTATAGCTAGTTACAGCTGACATCTTGCGGACATGGGGCGCAGCAGTGCTGCGCCCCTACACAGAACGTTATAGAGATGTGACGAGGCGCACCAGCGTGCGCAAACCCACGCCGGTCGGGCCCTTGGCCAGCCATGGCTTGGCATCGTCGTTCCAGGCGGTGCCGGCTATGTCCAGATGGATCCACGGCGTATCGCCGGCAAATTCGCGAATGAACCACGCCCCGGTAATCGACCCTCCGCCTTTGCCGCTGCCAATATTCTGAATATCCGCAAAGCTGCCCTTGATGAACTCGCGGTACTCTTCGTCCATCGGCAACTGCCACATTTTTTCCCCGGCTTCTTTGGCGCTCGCCAGCAATTTGTCAGTCCAAGCCTGATCCGAGCCAAACACGCCCACGTTCACATTCGCCAACGCCACGACAATCGCCCCAGTCAGCGTCGCAGCATCCACAAGGTGCGTCGCGCCCAACTGCTTCGCATAGTGCACGCCGTCGGCAAGAATCAATCGGCCTTCCGCGTCCGTGTTCAACACTTCAATGGTCTTGCCGGACATGGCGGTCTGAATGTCTCCCGGCTTTTGCGCCTTTCCTCCGGGCATGTTCTCCGTGGCGGGCACAACGCAGATCACTTTCACGTTCGGCTTCAAGGCCGCTAAAGCGCGCATGATGCCGATCATCGTGGCGCCCCCGGCCATGTCGTACTTCATTTTCTCCATGCCATCGGCCGGCTTGATGGAAATGCCGCCGGTGTCAAAGGTAACCGCTTTGCCGACCAAGCCGACCACCGGCGCTCCCGGTTTCGCACCTTGCGCGGGGGTGTAGGTAATCACGATCATGCGCGGTGGTTCGACGCTGCCCTGCGCCACACTCAGCAGCGCGCCCATCTTTAGATCCGCGATTTTCCTTTCGTCCAGAATCTCCACCGCTAGCCCCGCCTCCTTGGCCATAGCTTCGGCCTTTTCGGCCAGGATTTGTGGAGTCAGCTTGTTCGAAGGCTCGTTGATCAGGTCGCGCGCAAAGTTCTGTGCGTCGCCAATAGTCCGTCCGCGCGCGATGCCCTTTTCCCCCGCCGCTTTTTCTGCATCCGAGTAGCCTGCAATCCCCACAGCATCGATGCTCTTGTCCTTCTTTTTCTCGCTCTTGTATTTGTCGGTCTCAAAGTCGCCTGCAATCAGACCTTCGGTAATCGCTTGGGCATTCGCTTCGGTGGCAGCCTCTTCCCGAATCGCAAAAACAAACTTGTGCACGGAGCGCGATTTCAAATAGCGTAACGCCACGGCCGCCACTTTTCGCAGCGTCGCGCCGTTTGCCTGCTCCCGCTTTCCCGCTCCAATCAGCAGCAACCGCGCCGCCTTCAGCCCTGCCGGCGCGTGAATCAGCGTGGTTTCCA